>ERZ794936.511-NODE-511-length-18070-cov-32.512628_pt1 | contig 18070 bp, 9 predicted proteins | sample MGYA00511083_ERZ794936 | MGnify/ENA primary metagenome ERZ794936 (study PRJEB30137, sample SAMN04331409) | food metagenome | isolation source: Y2 must sample point D1 replicate A | place: Australia: South Australia | collected 2014 ... | reverse complement strand
AAAAAAAAAAAAAACAACTACAACACAACCATACAAAACGGTCAAAATTAACCGCTATTTTATGTTTGAAGAATACTAATGTCAGATGTTAAACTTCACCCTGCTCATCACAACATTGCCGACAGCTAAGTTTAGCATGATATCAAATCCATATATCCTTTGTGCCAACTGTTAAGCTTCTACACAGTAGTCACCAAAACTCTACAACCAACTTGAAAAACGTGTAATATGAGAAAAACCACTTCTTATGGCTCGCATAACGCTGAAATGAGCAGCGATGATAACAACAGCAATGATTATTTAGTTGTGGATGGCACTCAAGTTGCAGCTCAAATTAGCAATCCTGCCAACGAAGACGAAGTCGGTTATACGACCTCCATAGCACAAAAAATAAAGTCTCACACTCAAGAACAGGGCGCAGACAATACACCAACAACACTGAAGTTGCTAACCTTCAACACTTGGGGATTGAAATACGTTTCCAAGTTCAGAAAAGAGCGGTTGAGAGCCATTGCAGACAAGTTGGCTGGTTTGGATACAGGTGTGCCTTTAAAAGAGGAACAGACGTTTACTGGAAGCTCTTTTGACTCTCAAAACGAGACTCTTGATTATGATGTTGTAGCTTTGCAAGAAATCTGGTGTCAAGAAGACTGGGACTACTTGGTTATGAGAACAAAACAGATTTATCCCTTTCAAAGATGGTTTTCAAGCGGGATATTGACGGGCCCAGGGCTTGCTATTTTGAGTAAAATACCAATAGAGGAAACTTTTTTATACAGGTTTCCAGTCAATGGGAGACCAAGTGCGTTTTGGAGAGGTGACTGGTATGTTGGGAAGTCTCTGAGTGTGACCATATTGCAAAGTACTTCAAAAGATTCCAAAATCTGTTTGATGAACAGTCATATGCATGCGCCTTATGCAGCACAAGGCGACGCTGCATATTATTGCCACAGAAGTTGTCAGAGTTGGGACATATCGAAAATGATCAAATTGTACAGGGAAGCCGGTTACTATGTGATTTTAGTCGGCGATTTGAATAGCAAACCAGGAACTTTACCATACAGGTTTATGACCACCGAGGGAGGGCTAACCGATTCATGGGAGCTATACCACACGAGAGCAGACGGCAGCTCTACTTCGCACTCTCTGCAAGAAATCGAAACAATGAAAACAATTGATCAAATCAAGTATGGTGGGTGCACGTGCGACTCCACGTTGAATACCTGGAGGGCTTCAAGGTTGCCAACGGAAGCTTGTAGATTAGATTATGCTTTAGTGGATGGATTAAAATTTCAAGCTTTGAGCTGTGGAGTTGCTTTTACTGAAAGAATACCTTCTATTGGTAGTTATTCTGACCATTTTGCGTATACTGTTACTTTGCAATTGGTATCGCCAGATCAGCCTCTCCAAATGGGTCCTATGACCCCAAAGTTCAAAGATGAGGAGCTCACACACATGCTGTCACTCAACAGGCTAAAAAATTACGACGATATGTTGTACGTTTTGAATGACTATTTTGAAACTGCATACTGGCAAAAACGGTGGAGAATTACACATTTTTTTGCAAGCGTGGTGTTTTTAGTGATTATGGTTATTATAACAACTTTCACTTCAAACAGAGCCGGCTGGTCATCTGTTTTGATTTTGTTGGCTAGTTGTGTGGTGGCTATAACCGGGTTGACAAATGGGTTTATTGGGTTTTTGTTTGGCCAAAAAGAGATCAGAGCGTTAAAAGAGGTTGAACAAGAGGTGCGCGACTCTAAGCAGGGACTGCAACTTAGAATGCACATGGACAAAGTGTTATCCTGAAAGTGCGTTAATCGTCAAAACTTTTTTGCAGATTTTCCCAAGTTCAAGTTGATAAGATGTGCGTAATGTGTGTTCCTATACATATGTTTATATACTGCAAATAATGACAAAGCTTGCTTTTTAAAAAAAATAAAAAAAAAAGACGTAGCTATCTATAAGGTGAATGTTCTATTAATTTTTGTCATTGTTTTACCAATTTGTAACCTCTTCGGCTTCTCCAAACAAAGAAGGTTTCCCCTGTCCTTCTTCCAGTTCTTCTTCATAGCCTTCCTCATCTTTTTCGCTCACGGAGATCAAAGTTTCTGGATCCACAGGACAATTATCAGCCAAGAAAGTTTGGATCAAGGTATTCATCTCTTTGAATTCCAAAAGAAATGCGTCGTGACCTTCCATAGAATCAATTTTGTATAGAGTTGAGTTTGGTAAATTTTCTGCCAAAAATTCTTGCTCGCTATAAGTGAACAATCCATCACTCTCGATCCCAATAATCAGGTTTGGTTGTTCGATTTTTTGCAAAACTTCTTCCAAGGATTCGCAGTCGTCATGACCTCTTTGCAAGTCATGGGTGTCCAATTTTCTTGTGATGGAAATGTAACAATTTGCGTCAAATCTGCTAACAAATTTTTCCCCCTGATAACGCAAATAGGATTGAGCGCTAAAAAACGTTTGCGGAGGTTTGGTGTCCATTTTTGTGTGCAAAGCGGTATGAGTGGTGTGGGAAATCGTAGTGGATGACGAGTTTGACGAGGATATGGAAGAAGCTGAGTTTTTGCGTTCAATAGAGCGTGAATGTGCAGGGTGTGGTTTGTGTCCATCGTTGTGGATTTTCAAGTTTTGCAATGTGATTGTGGAAACTTTGTCTTTGTAAAATTTTTCAGTTTTGGTACCATCAGAGGTGTCATTAGAAAAAGATGTGTTTGTTACAGTTGTTGTTGTTGGGTTTTCCTTAGTAACTGTTTTCCGCGTTTCGTTTCCTCTAGCAAATCTTTTTTCAAAAGAGTTTCTGGATCTGTATGTTAATAGTGCACTCATTCTTGCTGCACTCAATCCCGTTGTTGGTGGATCGTTTAAATCGTAAAAGCCGTTCTTGTACTTTGGATCACTGTAAATAGCTTGTCTTTGTGCTTCAGACCACGAAATGCACCATGCAGAATGTCTAGCACTTGTGGCCAAAGCAACAAAATTTCTTACAAACTCCGGACCAAAAGTGTTTGCATACTCCAAAGTCAGCATCCCTCCCATAGACCCACCAATCACACATGCCACACTGTTGACATGTAAATATTCTGTCAAAATCTGTTTGTGAATGCGAACATCGTCTCTAACAGTACAAAGCGGGAACTCTGGACCGTAATTGTAACCCGTTGCGGAATTGATCGACAACGGCGAAAAAGATCCGTACGGCGATCCCATTGAGTTCAAACAGATAATAAAATACTTGGAGTAATCAAACGCTTTGTTCGTTTTCCCCAAAAGCGGACCCCACCAATCAGAAACATCAGAAGATCCGGTCAAGGCGTGGCATATTATGATGACGTTGTCCCTTTTGGTGTTCAGCCGACCCCATGTCTTGTAAGCTATTGGAATGTTGGTCAACTTGTATCCACTCTCCAAAACAAATTCCGGAACATTAACGATTTTTTGGTTCGTCACTAGAGATACAAAGGGATTAGTGTCGTTGTATGTTGAAGGGTCTATTTCGTAGTACCCAGAAGCGGATTCTGTATGAATTACGTGAGAAGCGTCAACTAAAGTTTCAGTTGTAGTGGACATTACTTTTTTAGCAGTTTCTTTTTTTGTGTGTATTTTTTTATATTATTTCTGGTCGTTCGTCAATAAACTTTCTTTTCAATAAAAAATAAAATTTTATAAAAAGGTTCTCTTTAGCTAGCAAGTGATATATTATTAGCTTAATATTGGTGTTTAATACAACTTTTAAGAACCATAGATCGTCTTATATATACTAGCGCCTTACAGTCACACAAGGAAATACGGGATGCTGCTTATTAATGAACCAATATTCCAACACCTCCTTCCACAAACAGCCGTTATCTACTTTATAAATCTATTACTTATTACTCCTTACTCATTGAACTGTGTCATAAAAATAATCCCGTCTATTGATAATTCCTCAAACTTTCGATTGGCCTGACACAAATTCGACATTAGCCTTGCAACGTTGTACAAGAACAAGGTTGTAAGTTACTGATTTATTGGCTCGGTTATGACAGAAAATGCAAAAATAAAAGAAAAACACTACTTAAAATTTTACCACCACAGTTTTCATTATATCCCCATTGTTCTTATCTCTGGTATATATATATATAAAGTGTGAGCCGTGTAAACGAATATGTGTCTGTTACTGTGTGTGTGTGTGTGTGTGTATATCCGACACTTTACAGTGGTGGTGGTGTTTGTGATAGTGGAAAAGTGGGTGGGTGTTGTGGTTAGGAAATAATTTTGCTAGTCCAATCACAGTCATATCTCGTGACTGTTGCACTAACACCCACACCCCTTAACAAAAATGTTTATTTACATCACGTGAAACCCAACGCATGCACTACCTGTCGAATGTAGGGCGGGTATTTTAACTGTGCCTATCACGTGCAAAAATTATAGCAGTATATAAATATATATTCACAGCCCGGTCATAATCTTTTCTCAAAAAAAAAAAAAAAAAAAAAAAAAAAAAAAAAAAAAAAAAAACAATTCCGTTTTTTTTTTTTTTGCTTTGTTTTGTTTTGTTTTGTTTTGTTTTGTTTCTCACACTAAACTCTTTTTATTTTGAGCTTCATGCATCTATACTATAATCTAACGATCGAATTAGTTAACCGATGCTATTCTGAATGTACGATAAGTGTGCCATTATTTTAAGCAAAACATTTTATGAGAAAATCAAAAAAAGCAAAGAAGTAGAAATCTCAAATAGCCTGGAAGAAGCTACAAGTGAAAGCCACGTCCATATCACCAACACGCTTTAGTCCAAAAAGGTTCACAACAAATAAACCAAACAACTTCCTCTTCGCAAATAATTACATGATTCCTCAAGCACACTACGACGTGGCTTTGCTACGAGAACATGCATACTATGAAAATTACGATTTGAATATTGTTTTGGATCACAGGACATACACTGCGGAAGGCGGGTACAAGCCGATCAGGGATTATGGACTGGGTTATTTCAATTATCCTTTGGCGCTTTCAAAGCAGATTTTGGGGAAAAACATTCTTTATGGATTCAGTATGTTTGTTTACAACTATTTTACATTATTTTTGATGCTTTACTTGGTATTGCTTATTTTTGCAACCAATTCAAGTGACAAATTTGCTTTTCCGAGTTCAAACAATAAACATAATGCAAGCATTGGTGCTTTATCGCAAACTGTTTCTCAATGGTTTGATTTTCGTTCGATTAGCAACAAGTTGAAAATTGGTTCATCAAAGAACAAATTGAAGAAATTTGATAGTATGAACGATTCTGATGTTGATCATCAGGAAAGAGGCGAATTGCATTTGAACAATGTTAATGGTGTTTCAATTCATACCAACAATTCCAATAACAGTAGCTCTACCACAAGTCGTGGTAGCACAACTACATACAGAGACGAACATGAAAATGATGATTTGGAGTATCAACATGTAAAAATATAACACTGTGCCGGAGACGAGAATAAATACAAGCGAGAACAAATATCAGTATCTTTTAAACGTCAATGTACATGTGTATATAACACAAAAATATAATAAAAATTTTTATAAATAAACTCAATTAATTAAAATTTTCCTTTCATTTCTGGAACAATGGTTTTAACTTTACCTGATGTCAAATAGCTTTCAGCGTTTTCAACAACAAATTCTTCCATGATCTTGATGGTATGCACAGAGTTAGTACCTTGGTGAGGTAGAGCAAAACAGTTTGATAAAGACAATAGTTCGTTGTTTTGCTTGTTGACATTAGGTTCATGCTCGAAAACGTCCAAACCACAACTAGCAACTTTGCCTGATTTCAAATTGTTTATTAATTCTTGTTCATCAATAACAGCACCTCTGGCAGTGTTGACAACAACAACACCGTTTTTCATTTTGGCAAAGGCATCAGCGTTGATGATGTGTCTGGTTTTTGCATTCAATGGAATGTTGATACTCAAAACATCACTTTTGGCCAACAATTCGTCAAAGGAAACATACTCACACCCGTTTTCCAATTCAGGATCTTGCAATCTGTGCCTGTTGTGATACAAAAACTTGGTGAACCCAAATGCTTTCAATCTTTGAACAACACATCTTCCAATTCCTCCCAGTCCTAAAACACCAACAACACCCTTTTCACATGGATCGTATCCGGGAGCACAGTCTTTGTTCCAGTTACCGGCATCCAATTGCAACATACCTTTTTTGAAGTTTCTCAAAGCTCCCAACAAAAGAAAGACATGGGTGTCGGCAGTGGAGTTATTGACCAGTTCCGGAACATTGGACACTTGAATGCCTCTTTCCAAAAAATGTTCAACCTGAATTTGATCATACCCAGCACCGTTGTGGCAAATGGCTTTGACACTCGATGGCAATGCGTCACAAAGCTCTTTATCGAAAAGACCTGTTTGTTGAACACTTGGAAACGTTCTTGTGATAACGGAAACTTTGCTTAGTTTAGATGCTGGATCTTGCAATTCTTTCAAAAACTTTTCACGCGTGTAACCAGAAGTGGAATCAATTGCAATCACATCATATTCTTGTCCGAATTTCTTCCATGCTGCTTGAGCGTATCTGATATCTCCTAGTCTCAATACAATTGGCTTGCTCATTTTTTGTTTATTTATTTTATGGTTAATACACTGGGGTTGTTGTTGTTGAATTTGAGCTTGTTTTCTCAATTTCAAACTTCATCGGATGCAAAATAGATGAAAGTCGATCTACATCAAGTATCTTATCAATTATCGAAACTCCCGAGCTCAATAGGGCTTATATATTAAAAAACAAAAAAAAAAAAAACAGCAGTTGTTTTGAAAGCCAAACGGAGTTTTATGCTCCGTGTGATAACAACTTGCCGAACCTGAGATCTAGGTTAGTCAAGGGGTGAGGAAGTAATGGTAAGAAAAATATAGATACCAATTGTCATAAATTCAGCAGTACGTCTGCAGCGAACATCATAAAATATGTTCATGGAACGGCATTCGAAAGAGTAATACACCACCCATATTAGCAAACACTTGAAAAGTTCTTGGCAAAATATAGATTAAAACACATACAAACTCAAATATTGCAACTAAAAATTGCCTTGATCTCCAAATTCCTGATGATTCCACCAATTTATAGATAAGCAGGTACAAGATATAGATCTAACAGGATGTTACTGACCCTTGAAGACAGGAACAAACTTCGGTGTCCTCCGAATGACGCAATTATCATCGGCGCAACAAACCAAAAACAAAAAAAACAAAAAAACTCACGCAAAAGTCAAACATGTGATCATGTGAAGCTATTTAACATACCATATATCACGTGTTTCAGCTATGCAATTTAATACCCGACCACACTTACAGAATAATTTCATATTCTGTGATCCTAAATTGACGAAATTTGCAGAACCAAGATACAAGGAAGAGCAAAATTATTCACTCTTCAAGTAACCACACCGAGCCCAAACATAGACATTTCCAACCAAACGAGAAAGGGACAACTTTCGAAAGTGTCATTTGAGTAGGTGATTTAAAACAGAAACAATAAGGCGTCTAACGTGAAAACCATAGGCACGCCGTTTTTTTATAACGAGCTAAAACTGAAAAAAAAGGTTCTTTCCCACTCTCTTTACTAGAAAAAATTACAAACCCTGCTTGCAATATAACCAAGAGAGTTTTTGGAATTTGTAATTGTCGTTTGAGAAACAAGTCATTTTTTGCAGAAATACACGCCACTAAAAAAATATTCAGATGGACACCAAGATTATGCCCATGTCAAACGGAAACCAACGGTTTTCTTTCACTCTGGGCAGTGAACCTACAAACAACACCACAGGCGCGAACAAAATTACCAATGTGCAACAGCCGCAGCAGCCGAACCTTCAAAATGGAAAACACACATTAGGTCCTAATGCGAGTCCCAATCAGAGCAAACCAATTCCCTTCCGTTTAAACTTCAACACTCCAATGATAGACAGCATGAGCGACTTTGCTCAAAATAATAAACCCTTGTTGGAATCAGCAGCAATTCCTGATAAAACTGCAACTAGAAATAACACTTTTAAAATCGGAGAGCAAAAAGTTCAGTTAGACGTTGATATGTTGAAAAATGGTATTACTGGGATAACAGAAATAGTCGTTTTTCCACAAGATAATAAACTGACCGAAGTAATATTCGATTGTCAAGATACTATAAACGTAATTGACGTTTCGATATTTTGGTTTACCGGCACACAAACGCTAATGTACTCGGATTTGAATTTCAACCATTACAACTCGAAAACTTTTTTGGAGGATACCATAAATGTTACTAATACAACTTTGGCAGGAAATTTGACCAATGAGCAAATTGACCCCTTTTTCACAAGCGGGAACAACGTTCACCAGATTAACGAGGTCAAAAAATGGAAATCGAGCAGTAAGTTTGATCCTATCAATGGCAAAAGACCCACTTCAAAACTCTGCATTCCAGTACCATTGGAGATTATACAGTACCAGCAGTTTCAACCATCAGATGCACTGAGTCCATTCACTGTCAAAGTTGAGTACTACATTGAAAACCCAAAAGAAGGTATTGTTTTCAACACTTCCCAATTCCACGACTTGAGGCTACGGTCGTGCTATACAAACAATAATTTGGTCAACAACTCAACATCGTACTGGGTGCCGTGTTTGGAGTCTTTAAACGAAAAATACTTGTGGCAACTCGAAATTATGACTCCAAGAACAATCAAAGATATTTATTACTTAAATCAAGACGATTTGACCACGGCATACAAAGACCAGCTTGCAAATTATCGCAACATAATTGATGACGAAGATAGTGATAATGATGGTGAGGTTGAAGATAATCAACATAGTGCACCTTCTAAACACTATCGGTCACGTAATTTTGATATTGATGTCATTTGTGGTGACGCAACAACGGAAAAAATTCAAATTGTCAATAAGCATTCCAAAAAGACCGTCTTTCAGTTGTTGAACCCTGTAGCTCCGCAGCATGTTGGTTTTGTGATTGGCTGTTTTGGTAAAGTTGTTTTGCCCTCTATCAGCTCCTCAGAAATGAGCACCTCAAACACTGCTTCCAGGAGCTTTAGCACTGCTGACGACTTATCCATGCAAAGCATTCCGTTGACGGTTTATTACCCTCTCTTAAAATCTACCAAGCGAAACGGCATAGAACCAAGCATCCAGGACACCGAAGAAGACAGCACTTGCGATTACACCCAATCAGATCAAGATAAATACGAAGAAGACATCATCAACACTGTCATGACCCTTCCGAAAATGTTGGACTTTTACATCAAAAACTTTGGGTCTTTTCCATTTAACTCCTACACAATTTGTTTTTTGCCCAATTTGATAGTTCCAACGCTCAACTTTCAAGGGTTGTCCTTACTGCAGTCAGCCATGGTATACAGCTCAAGTGAGTTGGATCCACTGATTTCAACGACCATCGAGTTGTCAAAGACATTTGCCACCCAATGGGCAGGTATCAACCTTTCACCGAAAACATACGACGATCTGTGGTGCTGTTTTGGAATTGCTGGATTTATGTCTTTGAGGTTCATTCGTCAGCTGATGGGGAATAACGAGCTCAAGTACCGATTGAAAATGTGGAATGAGCAGATTGTAGAAGAAGACTACAACAAACCTCCTTTGGGACTAGTGTCTCCTTTTCTTTCATACCCACTTTCTTTAGACGAAACACACTCCAATGACATAATCGAATTTCTCAAATTGAAAGCTCCAATGGTTATGTACATCTTGGATAGGAGAATGACCAAAATGGAAAGGTCTTTTGGTATTATTAGAGTTGTCCAAAAGCTTTTGGTCCAGGCCTTGTCGGGCGAGCTAGTTAATGGTGCGCTTTCGACAACGACTTTTCAACACATGTGTGAAAGGGTTTACAAAGATAAGTTGGAAAACTTTTTTCAGCAATGGGTTTTCGGTAGCGGTGTGCCAATTTTGAGAATTACCCAAAAATTCAACAAAAAAAGGATGATGATCGAAATGGGTATAAAACAAGTGCATATTGAGGAGAGTACCAATCCTCACCTGAAAAAAAAGAACGACATTACGGAAAATGCCTGGAATTTTGTTCATGACGCTTCTGTTTCTTTGAATGCCGCGGAGCGCGCTGCCAGTGGAAATCTAAAAGACTTGAGAACACCTTTTTTTACAGGAAGTATGACCATCAGAGTTCACGAAGCGGATGGGATTCCATACGAACACGTTGTTCGGCTTACAGAAGAGTACTCAAGATTAGAGGTGCAGTACAACACAAAGTACAAAAGGTTGAGAAACAGAAGAAGGGTTAACGAAAAGAAGATTTCGGAGCAACATCAAACGGGAAACGATGGAGTTAGCGAAGGTGATGGTTTGCTTGATGATGCAAATCAGAATAGCCAACGTGCAATGGATATGATCGAGGATGGTGTAACGGATGCGGAGATCTTACGGATGAACTGTCTTGGTGACGTTCTCACTTCCAAACAAGACTGCAGGGACTGGAACTTGACCGATTTTGTAGTTACTAGTGACAACTTAAACGAAAACCAGTTGCAAAACGAAGCGTTTGAGTGGTTACGTGTTGACACCGATTTTGAATGGATTTGCAAAATCCACATCAACCAACCTGATTACATGTTTGCATCGCAGTTGCAACAAGACAAAGACGTTGAGGCCCAAGTGGACAGCATCAAATTTTTTGAGGAGTGCATTGAGCACAGTGAGCTAAACTCGGCTGTTTATTCATCGATCTTAACAAGAACAGCGGTTGATGAAAGATACTTTTACGGGGTAAGATTGGAAGCGATCAAGGCTTTGGGAAAGTTCAACATTAAGGTCGAAGATTACCAAACGTTTCATGGTGGTATTTTTCATTTGTTGCAAATGTACAAAACGTGGTACTGCTATTGGGACAACCCATCAATGCCTTTAAACAACAACTTTTCTGATTTGCCTCATTACCTGGTCCAGGAAACAATTATTGCTCAGTTTTCTACGTTGCAAGACGAAACGGGTGAAATTCTTCCAAAGGTTAAAAACTTTGTTCTACAAATGTTGAAATATAACAACAACGAAAACAATGAGTATGACGATACGGGGCATATCATAAATTTGATCAATTGTTTGATGAAGTTTGTCATTTCAAACAAACGTGACAAGGAATGGAATTTGAAAGCTTGGGAGGTTGTTGAAAGGTTTGAGCGTTTGGACAAATGGAAACCAACGTCCTTATTTAAAATATGCACAACTGTCACAAAATGGAAAGTCAGACTGTTTATTGCGGAGCAGCATCAACCATTTTTCAATGGAGAGGATTTTTTACAGAGACTTTTTGAAAATTGCTGGTTGGAAAACCTGCGGACAAAGTACCCATCAGTTCCCACTCATGACCTTATTCAGTTTTTTTTGTTCAATTTGAAATGCGTGACCATTTTTGGAATCAAAAACAAAGAGTTTTTGAAATTCTTTTTTGAGGCCGTTTGTTTCAATTTGGAACCATTTATTTCTCATGGTGGGATAAATGTCTTAGTTGAAACAATCAATTTTATTGCTGTAAACGGCTTCAAAGACACTTATATGAATGATGATGTGGAAAGCTTTCAAAAAAAGTATAATCCTCACTACAGATCGGACATATCCAAATACCAACATCTAGAAGACTTTTCCGATGATGACGATGAAAGTGATGAAATGATAGATGGGCTCCCAAGTACAAAACGCATTGACCAAACTGAAATTTTTTTTGGTTCTTCTACCAAAGATGACAATTCCATCGCAGCGGACCAGGCAATTAGTAAAAACTCCGTTCTTGCCAGAAAAGAAGCCAAGTTAAAAGAAACAGTGGAGGGTTTGATAAAGTTGTTGAGACAGACTTTTGAATGCTACGAACCGTTGAAACAGATTTTGTGGTTTTTAATGAACTCTCCGCTACTTGATGATTATCAGCGCAAAAAACTTTTTGACTTGATTCCGGTAATTTTTGAGCAGCACAGACGTTATTACGTTGCACTAGCTAGACCAAAAGATCGGAAATTGGTTGCTGTGAGTACCGGTGATTGCTGCGTGAAGATCAAAAAGAATGATCGGTCCAAATTTGATCCACCCCCACAACCCTCAATTGTTCCGTCTGCTCCACTGCATAGCAAACCACTGAAAATCAAGTTGAAATCTGTTGCGGCGAGAGGAGAAAAAAGACCTAACACATCAGGAAAGACATCTGCTAAAAGCAAACCAATGGTGGCTGCATTGCCCAAAATTGTTGTACCCAAACCAGTAACTCCTTCTGCCAAGAAGAGCGTCGCTGCACAAAACTTGACAAAAAAGGTGGTAAAACCTGTACGTCCTGTGAAATCTTTGGTGACTAAAGTAGGTGGTTTACCTTTGGCACACGTAAAAATCAGTACCAAAAAGAAAAAAGTTGCTGTCAGCTCTCTACCGTTCAACCCAAACCTGCAGTTGCTGAAGGCTACCACACGTTCTTTGAAATTCAGACTAGTCTATGAGAAGTCCAAGATGCAACCGCCTAAATAAATGATCCCAAACAGTTTATTAAGAAATATGTGTGCGCCAAGCAATGAGCAATCTAAGAGAAGCGTGTGACACTAACAATAATGTTGGCTTTATCACGCTTCGCGTATATATACTATCCATAATATCCGGCTACAAAAACCGTTCTGTAAAAAAAACGAAAAAAAACAAAAAAAAAAAAACACAAAGTTTTAATAACTTTTAGGAACACGTAAGAAATATGCTTTTTGTGTATGATTTTGCATAAAAGTTAGCACAGCAAAGCCTGCGCAACCCCAAAGACTCAAAAAAAAAAAAAGCTTTTCAAAGCGTGTTACAGGCTCCATAAACGTTTGAAGTATGCATTTAAATTCAGTATGGAAGTACTTGATAATCCTTCTTACTCAAACCAAATACGCCTCAGCAGACTCCGATGATGGCACTCAGCTCACGGATTTTCCCCCCATTCAGCAGGACATGGCTGTTGAAAATGCGTCAACATCTCATGTGGAACAGTTGGCTATTGCTTCAACTTTTGCTAGCTCGGAATCAAAGAACCATTTCTCAATGAAGGCCCTGTCAAGCTTTCCACTAAGTACTTCTCCAACAAAAAAGAGTGACCAGCCGGACTGCACTTTGTTTACGAGCCAAGACTTACAGGATTCAACCACATTTACAAGTTCGTCATCTGGAGATCAATCGAGTATGTTTGTTGAGGTGGTGACTGGTCTTCAACCACCATTAACCACACCTAAAGAAGAGTTGACTTTCAATTCAATGCTATCAACAATAATTGGCGAGTCCGTAATTCAGCCAAATAGTTCAACACACCTGAGAAAAGAGCAACAAGTGAGAAAAAACGTAACACACAGCACAGAATATCCCCTGGACAACGTAAATACTAGTCAAGCGGATGGTGATCAACAAAAATCTCAATTCGAAGAAAGTTCTGCATCTTTTGAAGACTGGCAGAGTGGGAATGAAAAAAAAGATTTCGAAGTCCAAAGATTGGAAGAAGTGGGGCCTGATCACTTGGCATTTGTTGATCATAGTGATCCTCTAGCAGGCGCCATTGGAGAAGAAATGGAGCTTGATTTTGATTACTTGACCTCCGATGAACCTTCAGGTTCCAAAAAATCAACACAATCTGTGTCTCAGGTGTATGTGGAAGACGAGGGGAAAATTTATAAAAAAAAGTTTAATTTTGCTTCGTTGGACTGTGCCGCTACCATTGTGGCAAGTAACAAAGAAGCTCAGAGTGCCCTGTCCATTCTTCAAGAAAACAAAGACAAAAGTTTGTTGTTTCCGTGTAATATCCAGTCTACGAAATTTGTGGTGATTGAGCTATGTGAGGATATTTTGGTTGAAGAGATTGAGATTGCAAATTTTGAGTTTTTCTCTGCAACTTTTGAAAAAATCAAAGTTATGGCGAGTGACCGCTATCCTGTGCTGAAGCACAGCAATGGCAATGCAAACTGCAGCTGTGAACCTGCATTGCAAGATGTGGGTAGTATGCTGGGTAGCCAAAACAGCTCGAGCGTCATTCCAGGCACGAAGAAAACCAACGACAACTGCTGCACTGGGGGTTGGAGAGTTTTGGGAGAGTTTACAGCAAACGACACAATGGATGTTCAAAAGTTTGCTATCCAGGATCCCCAATTATGGGCCAAGTATTTGCGGGTTGAGATAATCTCTCATTATGGTGATGAGTTTTATTGTCCAATTAGTGTTTTGCGTGTTCACGGGAAAACGATGATGGACGAATTCAAGCAAGAAGAGCAGATATATTATGATGAGCAGCAGAAAGGGATGGATAGTGAACTTCATCATGTTGAACAACAAGACGAAGATATTCCAAAACAGTCCACAACAACAGAGGATTTAAACGACGAATGTTTCGTATATGAAGGTGGTGGTGAAAATTTGGATGACGAACTTTTTATTTCAAACAACTTGTTGTTGCAGTATCAGTCAAATGTTTTCTTGTCAAACAACAGTGATAATAGCAGCGAGAAAATTAATCAAAAAATTTGTTTAGCTGAGTTCCCGTATGTCAAGTTTGATGATTTTATCAAGAAAAATGACAAGAACAGTTCTTCAAATGGACCAGGCTTGCAAGCACCACTGCAATCTAACCACCGAGTTTTGAATTCCGGTAGCAGTGCCGAAGAGAGTATTTTCAAGAATATTATGAAACGTTTGAGTTTGCTAGAAAGCAATGCGACGTTGTCTATTATGTATCTTGAAGAACAAAGCAAGATGTTGAGTCAGTCCTTTGGGCGGCTGGAAACAAAGTATGCGCAGATAATGGAGGATGTGGTTTCTTCAATCAATTCAACAATGGCATTGAACATTGAAATCATGAACAACATTGTGGACAACATTCGTGTAAATAACGAGCTTCTTATAGAAAAGGAGATGAATGCAATGCACACGGAGATCGGAGAACGCATTAATAAATTGAGGCGGTTTGAAGACGAATTGAGTTTTGTAAAACACCTGATGTATGGTATTGTCATTGTTTCTTCATTTTTGTTGGTGTATGTGCTTGTTACGAGAGAAGCATACTTGATGAACCATTTGGAGAGCGAAGACAGTGAGGGATGGTACGACAGCGCAGGTGGCAGCACTTCGCCGTTTGTTAGAGCCAACAAGAAGTTTTGGGGCCGCATTATGACGCCTTCGGGCAAAAGCAAAAATACAGATGCTTTGAAATCCCGTGGTAACAATGTTGATCTTGAGACAGAGACTTCTAATTTGAAACGGTGTCACAGTGTTTGTTCTGTTTCATCTGGCTCTTCTGGTGGGGTTGAAAACACAGGTGATGTTGTGAGTGTGGGCAGCGACATTGATATGTAGGAAAAGGGGAAGTTTGTGCAAAAGATGGCATTTCAAACTTGCTACATTTTCCAATGTCAATCAAAAAAATATCAAATTTGTTTTTAAAGAACGAGACCTAAAATAATTAACTAAAATATGTAATTTTTATCAATGTGATGTATTGATTCTATCTTTTTTTTTTTTTTTTCCTTTTTTTTTTTTTCTTTTTTCATTATATAATCATCATTGCGCACCAGATGATCTTGCATTCATTGTGTCTGCGCGTTGATGGTGATGGGCTAACGTTTTCATCATGAACATTGTAGACATTGGAGTCATTGGGGTTTGGGCCTTTTGCGAGCTTACCGAGGAGACAGCTGACGCGGACGAGATGGCGGAAGAGTACTCAAACACACTGGATGAAGTGGAGTGTTGGTTTGGGGAGTCGTTGCAGTGGGCTCTTGGAGTGTTGTGGTAGTTTGAGTATTGGTCTTGATAATCCAGCACCGTGTCCATGTGTGTGTTTTGGGCCATGTCTGAGATTAGAGAAGCGCTCCATTTATCATGTTGGTATAAAAAAGCCGGAATGTTCATAAAGTAGTCTGTGATGCTGATGATTTGCAAGTTCAAGTGATTTTCATTCAATTCTGTGTTTGGTGATGATGATGATGATGATGATGGAAAATCGTTTATGTTTTGTGGGTGTGTTTGCACTATGGCGAGTTTTTCAGACAAAAATCCCAATTTCAAGTATGCGTTATAATTGTTTTCAATAAAACTGTGCAACAAGTCCATTATGTTTATCAGTTTGTATTTCTTAAACAAGATTTTTGCCTTTTCGTTGTGCTGAATGTTGAAAATTTCATTTAAAAAGCAATGACAGCATTTTCTCAATTCGTTTAAATCGGTTTCAGATTCGAAAAAGGGGTCCAATAAGATTGTTTCAAGTTCAGAGACACAAGATGTGTTTGGGATACACATCCACGCGTAGTTGAAGTCGCAGTGCACATTGTAGATCTTTGAAGCCAGTAGTACGCTGACACAACTCACAATATTTTTGTTAAAAAACATAAAATTTTTGAAATACAATGAGTATTCGCACAGAAAGGACGCAATCTGGTAAAGCTTTAAGATGTCGTGGCTGCTGTACTGCGGGGAGGAGTTGCTTCCCTGAGTGTTTTGAGTGTCTTGAGTGTCTTGAGTATTTTGAGTGTTTTTAGTGTTTTGAGTGTTTTGAGTGTCGTGAGTGTTTTGGACGCCTTTCAACTCTCTCTCATCTCTCGCTTCGCTTGAAACATTTGAAATGTTTGAAATATTCATAAATATAATTTGCAAAACCTCTTCTTGACTAATTCCCGTACCAATTTCCCAATTCAAAGTTGTACAAATATGTTGTTCCATTTGAATAAACATGCTATTATCGTATTCAATTGATGTATGATCTAATTTTAAATTAGCATTGTTTGCATAATAACACAATTCTTTCAAATTTGGAATCCTACTTTTTTTATCCACATATTTTGATGCAATCCACAATGCAGAAAGCATGACTAAAAGATAATGTTTTTTGTAAACAATTCTTTTGGAACAATACTTGTCGTGGAGCAACACAGTCAAATACAAAGTTTCTTGTTTCAATTGTAAAAATGAATGCAAATTGATAATGAAATCAAGATGTTGAGATCTCAAAGCATCATCTGTAAAAGAAGTGTTTATTTCCGGTTGCATGTCCAGCATGTGTGGATCTGGCAAATCATAATGATTTAAATAATGATAATGTGCCATTAGATCCGTACTATATGGTTTGAGAGTATTTTCCGCAAAGCAAAGTTTTTCTTTATGGATCAGCATCGAATGGTACGGTTGCTGTCTGCGTGTGTGTGGTGGACCAAGGGACATGGGGTGTATGAAAGGCAAATAGGACGTGTATTTCTTTTCCTTTCAGTCTTTTTCTTCTTCTTCTTCTTCTTCTTCTTCTTCTACATTACAGAAAAGCCAATAAGTAATAACTTTAATCAGGTATTGGAAATTTTCGACCCTGATCTTTTTATACTTTTATTTGAGGATTGGACAGTAACGAGAAAACAGATCAAGATCAAATTACGAAGAGAGGGTGTAGTGAGTATAGGGAGTATAAAGAGTGTATAGAGAGAGTAGATAATATATAGTATATATATACATACACACACATATATATATATATATATATATAGATATACATATCTCCACAAAATAGATCAATCATCCTTAATGCAACCAATCCGAAATCATTATTCAAGCGATATTATTCTTCATTTGGCTCATTTTTAATTACTTAGTTGGTGAAAAAAAATGGCTTGACGATTGACTACAACTCGACGTATTACTCCTGGGTATACTACTGCTGGAAATACTACTCCTGGGTATACTACTACTGGGTATACTACTACTGGGTATACAGGTACGAATACCTTATAGTCTTGCTACTCCTATTATTCCTACTGTTGTAAATGATTACTTTACTTTACTTTGCTTTACTTGTGCCATAATAACCGTATTGCTGGGATATTCACTTTATATTAGTGAGTAGCTAGTAGTTAATATTAATACTGAATAATAATATCAGGTAGTACCATGAAACACACGGACAAAGCGGATAATCATTATTTATTATAAAAAGAAACTGCTGCTCGCTTTTTTTTTTTTCTTTTGTTATTACGGTTCTATCTAGGAGATTGAAAAAAAAAAAAAAAAAAAAAAAAAAAAAA
>ERZ794936.510-NODE-510-length-18092-cov-33.872651_pt1 | contig 18092 bp, 11 predicted proteins | sample MGYA00511083_ERZ794936 | MGnify/ENA primary metagenome ERZ794936 (study PRJEB30137, sample SAMN04331409) | food metagenome | isolation source: Y2 must sample point D1 replicate A | place: Australia: South Australia | collected 2014 ... | reverse complement strand
AAAATAAAATAAAATAAAAAAGAATTTCACGAAAACACCAAAAAAAAAAAAAAAACAAAAATATAAATATGATAAATAAATTTGATAATTTATTTGTATTTTCACCAGGTAGAACTTAGTCGATATGTATATTGGAAATTTTCGAATTTATAAACCATTGGATTTGACTTGATGAGGGTTTGAGTTAACTCCCCCCACATGCTGTAAGCTCTTTATTAATTTTTTTGGTTTTTTATTCTTTAAGATTGTCACCCACTGAAATTTCGTCATTGATCTCATCACAGATTTTTTTATACTATTTTATTTAAAAAAAAAACATTGCTGACAGCATACATCAGAGAAACCCAAAAAACAGCCAATAATTATAGAACGATTAAACACGAAACTCACCTAGCAAAATGGTGTTGTACAAGAGAAGTCCGATTATTTTGCCCGATCCACCTTTGCTTCCTGAAAATTTGAATATCAAAGTGTGGCTCATTGCGGAAACAGGAGAATGGTTTACCGAATACGAAGACTATTTGTCAAGAATGGACTATTACAATCAAAAACATTTCAGTTGCGAAATCACTGGCTTATCCCAATTGAATTTTTTCCAAGCGATGAACTCTGAAGAAGTTGAGTTTGAGAATTTGGAACGGAAATTCCCATTAAAAATACGAGAACCGATTGCCAAAATGCTGCACTTCAATACAACAACTAATTTGGCTATTTTGGTGGAGCTAGTTTACAATAGATTCAAAAATGATTATTTTCCTGGCGAACAGGTTTTTTTGAAATATGAACTTGCTTCGGTAAATGCCACTCCGTGGATTATCAAAGAAAAAGCTTTGTTTCCAGCATTGGTAAACACACAAACGGGAGAAACAACAAGAGAAGCTTTTTCCAAATACCAAATTTACAATTTTACAACAAACGAATCAAGAATTGTGGATGAAGATAGCATATGCAGAGAAAGATCATGTTTTACCAAGCATTTGATCAAATCTTTCTGCAAAATATCCTTGTTCAAACCATTCAAAAAACAAGGTTGTCCATGGTGCATTAAGCCAGAATACTTGAACTATTACAATTTGACCATGGATTGGCCAAAAGAATTATTGCATTACAAAGAGTTGGAGACCAAAATTGGATACATTTCCGGTGCACACGATGATGATGATGATGATGAAGATGACTATGATGATAATAATGACTATGATGATGATGATGAGAATCCGCATGAAAATGGAATCGACATTAACGACATGTCTTCAACCGCAAAAGCCAGTAATAATAGTCCAAGGGAAAAAGCGCTCATAGATATAAGTGACAAAGACGAAAAAAGTAATGTCAATGCATCTACCAACTCTACGAAAAACCCCGTTGGTAGACCGAAAAAACACAAAATAGAAGATTTTTTTGAAACCAAAAGCTCGAACAAAAGGGGTCGCAAAAGCACGGCTGAAAAGCTTGCAAAGGTCAACGGGAATGGCGTTGTGTCGAACACGAAACTGGAAGACGGAACGCCTACACCGGGACCGGGGTCTAATGGCTCCTCAGTTAACTTGAAAAGAGAAATTGAAAGTCAAGTTCCAGAAAAACCTGTTATTAAAATCACATCAATCACAGAAGATTTTGGAATTCCATTTGATCCAGCTCACATATCTCCGTTCAAAAATTTTCACAAGTTTGATGCCAATTTGAATGAAGTATCAATAACAAATAAGAAACAGGGAACTTTTCAAGAAGTGGGCAAATTAATGATTGTTTATCAATTTGTGAACACTTTTAACAAGATTTTGAAAATCCCACTTATATCTCTAGACGACTTGATAACGTCTTTGAAATGCTCGAATCCTCAGGAACTCGCGGGAGAAACCGTACACCTAAGACTAGCTTTGCCACCACAGAGTATTGACGCAAATAAAGAACCGAAAAACAACGGTCAAAGAGTGAGCAAGTATGACGCAGAAATCATGAAACAATATAACAAGGACGGGCTTTTTAATGTAATAATTAGCCAAGACGATCCAACACAAACGATAACGGACACTTTGATTGATGACATTGACTACAACGGAACTGTGATCTTGGTGGAGTTGTTCAGTGCTTTGATTAGACTTTTTATAGACGAGACCGGGAACTGGTCGTGCATTGTCCAGGAATCATGGCTTGATGACAATCCAGAAGCACAAAAGGAAATAAGTGAAGAAATGCAAGGTTTTGTAGACAAAATTGTAGATTACAAGAAAACAAATTGGACAGATCGGGTCAGTAAACGACAGTTTCAAAACGGATTTTGGCTTGTCTGCTTGATTGGGATTTTCCAAGACGCCCTTCATTTTCCAAAGTATAGATCAATCATCATCAACATTATTTCCAAAATAATGATCACGGATACAAAGGGGAAAAACTCTAATGCTTGGAACAGACAGCTTTGGAGAAATTTTGTATGGAAATTGAGTTTAGAAGAAAAAATCCAATGTCTTTGGGTGCTAGTTGAACTAGTTTCATGTTATCAAATGGATATCAAATCCAACATCGAGATTTCTATGGAAGTGGTTACACAGATCAAGTCAGAAAGGTACAAAACTGCAAAGGACTACAAAGCTACTTTGAAAAAACATCACGAATTGGAACTTCAAATGATACAACTAAGGAAAAAACTCCAGGATTTTGAAGTGGAAAAAAACATTGAGAAGCCTCAGCAAGAAAATGGTACCTCTGTTGATATTTCAAATATGGAACCGAAAACAACAACAACAACAACAACAAAAACTAGCGAAGAAAAAGTGGAAGAAAAGGAAAAAGTAGATACCGATTCTTGGAACGAAGAGTTGCAAAAAATTCAAGCAGAGCTTGAAGAACTCGAAACAAGCAGAAAAAATTTGGAGTCGGATAAAAATTACTGGGAACTTCAGTTGCGGGCCAATAGCGAGCAGAGGATGAAACCCCTTGGGTTTGATCGGTTTGGTAACAAATATTGGTATATAGAACTAAATGGAATTGACTACACCAGCCAAGACGCACAAGATTACCATCAGTGTGGCAAAATTTTTGTTCAAGGACCAAATGAACTTGATGTTCAGTTCTATTTCAATGCTTCACAAAAAGAGTATATGGAAAATTTAGGCAAATACAAATATCAAGAGGATGGCTCCTTGATAAACTTTGAAACGAATGCCATTTTAATTGATTCATTGGGTAGAGTTCAACGCGATTTTTCTGAGATAAAACCCTTAGAAAGAAAAGTTGTAGAAGAAGGTTTAGACAGCATGTTGATTGATGATACATGCTGGGCAATGATCCCTGACCAAGAAACATATGCAAGTTTATGCACATGGCTGAATAAATTTGGTTTGAGAGAGTCTCCTTTGAAAAAAGCTTTGGAAGCAGATGCCGAAATTATCACCAAATTTTACAAAGATTCACTTCAAAGAAATCAAGCTGCAGAGAACAGCAACGGTAAAGAAAAGTCCAGGCTTTTGAAAGAAATACAAAAAAACCAATTCAACTCTTCAGAAGAAGAATTAATCAAACAGTACGTGCGCAGTTTTGAAAATATCTCTATTGAAGACAAGGAAGAAGCACACAAAAGAGCTAAAATTATCGAAGTTGACCAAAAATTGGATGATGTTGTACAACAGATCATGACATTGGAAGACTCTGCATCAAATGCCCGTGAAAGCAACGACGAGCTTTCTTTGTTGGAGTCTGCGAAAGCTAATTTGATGGAGGAGAAACTTCAATTGCTTGAGCAAACAAAAGATTCTCCGTCTTTGCCATCTAGCAAAAGCTCAGATGGCTCTGTTAAAAGCAACCACGAATTTGCCAAATTGTTCCGTTCTGCCATGGAGCCAAAAATTGAAAAACTGCAAGATCTGCTGTCCGAGCTGCATAATTCCAAGTATTCGGAACGCATGGAAGATTGCTCAAATTGGGAAAACAAAGTGGCTTTGAAAGAATACGGAAAGTTCCTTTGGAAAGGGGCCAACAACAACGGCAGGGAAGAACCGCCATTGCCAACTGCTGAGGAAAGAATGTCGGTCATTTTTTCAAATGTTCCAAAACATGACGTTATTATTCTGTAATCTTCTATACTTTTTATCTGTGCAATTGTGTGATGGTTATATGCTGAATTGATGAAATTTTTATCGCATCTATACTTTTTTTGTCTTGACAGACTAGGCGTCAGTTATTTCAAATAACATTCTCGCCTCTTTCTCTTTTCTATTCCGCTCCGCCTTTTTACGTACCTTTGTGCTCATATTTCTCTGCGTCATGATTTAATAATGATTTTTTTATATTTTTTTAATTTTATTTTTTCTTCATTTGGATCGTCGTTACTTTTTCGGCAAAGGCCTAGTTTGTGAACTTGTTAAGACCAGGAAAGTCTATAGTTGCCAGAAATCTAAAGAAAAAACCTAACGACACTACCCAACAAAAAAAAAACACCCGTCCCAATGTTAGCTACAAGAAGCATACGCGCTATTACAAAACCCAGCTTACTAGGCTCTTTGCATACCTGTAGCCTAAAAGCTCAGCTGCGTTTCTACTCCAGTGCCAATAATCAATCTGAGAGTCCTGAAGACTTGGTGAAGCATTCTGAATTGCATTCCAAACCACTAGATCCAAGCAACAACGCTCCAGTTACCTCTAAAGTTGAGAAATCGAAGAGAACGCTTTTGTCTGACTCAAAGTATGAGAACCCTAACTACCAATTGCCAAAATGGAAAGAAGCTTTAGCGGAAGTTGTGATAAAAACATTCAAAATGGACATGGACAAAATCAGAGCCGGTCCTATTGCTGGTTCTTACTATTACGGGGAATGCAAAAAGCAAGGTTTGCAGTACGCGGACGAAGAACTTTCTGCCAGTGCTGAATTTTTCTACAAAGATTTGAAACTACCAAGAACTTTTTCCCAGTGGTTTCAAATCACGATTTTACATGAATGGATTCTTTTCACAAGAATGAGAGCTATGCCTTTTAAATATGGAAGAAATTATCAACAAAAATTGGTTGACAGAACTTTTAGTGACATTGAAAGAAGGTTGCAAGAAGAAATGAATGTCAATTCAACAAGAATCACAGACCAATATTTAAAAGATTTCAATTCCCAATTGAGAGGGGCCGTTTTTGCCTACGACGAAGCGTTTGCTACCGATGATCTAACTTTAGCGGAGGCATTGTGGAGAAACTTGTTTGGTGGTAGAAAAAACATTGATTTGGTTCATTTGGAAGCAATGGTTAGATATGTTAGATCCCAGTGTTACGTGCTAAGTAAAATGTCCGACAGAGATTTTGCCTTTGGAAATTTTAAGTTTGTTCCAGCAGATGAGGTTGTGAAACCGTTGACAAAAGAACAAGAAGATCAAATGAGAAAGGCCACAATTGCTAAGTACAAAGAAATCGATAGCAATCCAAATTTGTTGCCAAGTGAAAAAAGCAAACTTTCTTACGAGAACTAATTGTTTTTTTTTGGTTAAAATCTTCAAATATCCTTTCTATTCAGTGGCATTAACTTAGTTGTTATTATTTATATTCTTCTGTAAATAGCTTTTAAAATTTATATAAAAAACGTTGCAAACCTTGACTGACTGCCTTCAAGTATCAACACACTGTAGACACCCGGCCTGAGAAGTGGTTTTCCAGGTTACGAAAATGTGAAACCTGATTATAAGCCAATGTTGTTATAATGATCTCTTCCTAGTCATTGAAGCTAGTTTTAAAAAAGGGCAAAACAGCCACGCGAAATACGATGAAAATCACACCAAGCACAATTATTGATGCTCCTTTGTATTTCACCGGGCTGAAAAGTCATAAAAACACCGAAAAATGCATAGTTCTACGGGATTTGGAACTTGAAAATGACAACATCACATTAACCAGCAATTTAAAGCTTATATCTGCGGGAACTTCAGTCATCGATATGACCAACAACAGTTTCCATGAAGTTCCTGATTTTAGTGACAACTCCGACTGCGAAACGCTTTTATTGAGCAGGAATCTAATATCTTATGTCGATTGTGCTGCTCTTCCTAAAAATCTCCAAAATTTGCAACTAGCACATAACCAGATTAAAAGTCTAAATCAATTTAGAAACTGGAAATCAAGTGCTCCAACAAATATGACTAACTTGTCATTGCAAGGAAATGACATATGTTTCATGGCAGATTACAGATTGTACATAATAGCTGCCTTTCCGCGTTTGAAAATCTTGGACTTCCACAAAATCAGTGATTTTGAAAGGCAAAAGGCTAAACAGCTCGACTTGAGTGTGTTTGAAAAGACTTTCAACTATGAAAATACAGCTGTTACAAGTACTGACAAAAGTTTGAATTTGATGAAAAGTGTGGTTTCCAAGCTTGACGAGGCTACCAAAGAGGAACTACAAAAACAACTTGCAAGCGCAACAACGCTTGAAGAAATGGACAGACTTGAAAAGCTTCTTTCAGGAGGTGTTTAGTTTAAGCTTTGAGCAGATTTATATTTATTATGGTAACTTCAAAACCCAAATGAACTGATTTCCGAACTGAGAAAATTGTTAGTTTTTGATTTTTTTCGAATTTTTTTGCTCAGACTCTTCCACCATAAGTCTTTTATTATTTGCTTTGAATTTATTACGCATAAACTGCGTTTGAAATTTGGACGGATCAATGTTTTCGAGAAACTTGTTTTTATTCTCTTTGTGGTCTTTTTCTTCATCTTTTTTGTCATTTGGGAAGACCGGAGCAAGAATCTTTGGTCTTGCGCCTGGGTACAATTCGTCGATGTAGCATCCACGACACACGTTTTCTGCGTACCAATATATGCTTTCCTTGGTGCCACACTTTGGACACTGACGCGTCTCTTCGCTTTTCAAACCCGTGACGTCACTGGATGTGATATTTCTGTGTATAACCGACTCCAAATACTTTCTCCATAAAGTTTTCCCATCTGCTAGCTTGAAATCCAATGGTTTCAATCTTGAATCGCTATGCAGTGAACAAAGTAACACTGGCTGCAAAGCTTCTTCGGAGGTGAAACCTAGCTGGAAAGTTTCCTCGTCTTGAGCACAAGTGACATGAAATCTGTTTTCACAGAGATCACATTTAATGACAGAACCGGAGGTGTTGGAACATATAGAACATTTCAGAGATCTGCAAACGTGCTTTATATGCTGCAAAGGCTGCAAAGATGGGTGTTCTACAGAGACACCAGGCTGGTACAGAGCACAAATAACATGAGCCCACTTGTTGTTGTCGGTCCTCTTTAAAGCGTCTGGAATGGCCGAACTTAGAAGCTTTCTACAAGCTTCGTAGTCGATCTCTTTGGACACACATAAGCAGCACCGATAGTCTTGACTAGCAATTGTTTGGACGTCATTGGAACATGGATCGCACAACCAGTTGCTTCCAACAAGATCCTTTGATTTTCCATAACAGTAATAATGACAGTTCATCCCACAATTGTTACAGATGATCTCTTCTGCCTGTAGTTCCTCGGGGGACATGTGTCCCATGCAAACTGAGCAACAGTCTCTTAGCTTATTTGAGTTTGTTGTTGATTTCAGTGCCATGCTATCTCTATACCCACCCTTCTTTGATCTGATTTTTTTTGTATGAGGTACAGAAACATGTGCTTTTTCCAAAACCTTTAAAGCATGCTGATGCAAGACATCCAAGACTTTCTCTTTGGATTCATTCAAAAGAACAGGAATGTTGTTTTCAGTGGATGCAGCAGAAAACTGCAAGTTCAATTCATCAAGTGAGGTTTCAACTTTCAAAGTATCTGGGATTTCTGGCAAGTCCCATTTGGCTATTCTTTCTGTGTAATTTTTGAACAAGTCGGAAACATTTGCTATTCTAACTGTCTTGAAGTCTGGGTCAATCAAAAGTTCACAGTTTTCGTTGTTTGGCAACGTGCAATTCACTTTCAAACCAGTAGATTTAGTGTTAGGAGCCCCGGTTGTATGTCCAAGACCGTCACTTGAAAGCACTTTCGGTAATTTTCTTTTAGTGGGCTTAGACACAGAATTGGCTGAAACCTCTGGAGTTTTTGCATTCTTTGTATCTGGTGTAGAAGATTGTTCTAAACTTGAAGCGTGTGCCTTTGGCGATGTGGGAGTCTGTTTTGCATTTGCAACTGGAGTTTGTGGTGAAGCGGATTTTGGTTCGCTCTTCTTTTTTTCAAACTTGGCCAAATATTTTTCTAACTTTTTACCCATAAAGTCATTATTTGTCAAAGAGTTGTCAACTAGTTGCATTAAAGATTTAGACATTGTGGACCGCAAGTTTGAAATATTTTTCTTATATTTAGAAGCTCTGCTGTTATCCAGAAATATGGACTCCCGCTGTTTAATAATCAACTCCGAATCCAAAATCAACTCCCACTCAATCTTCTTTTGGTATGCCAGTGACGCTGTCACCTTAACATTGTGCTGAGACTCACTGTTGTCACTCAAAAGTTCCGCGACATTTGCCTTGAACGATGAAGCGTTACCTCCGTACACAGCTTTCAGAGTGTTGCTTGGTGGTTCCCATTTCACACCATACCGTCTCCATAATCTAGCACATCTGATGCAAAGACTCTGTAAACGAAATGTCTCCGAGTTTTCCTTTTTGGCAGGCTTGGTGGAGCAGCCTGTTAATTTGTACCACATAGGAGAGAAATCAGTCAAACAAAAAGAGCAACTGATTTCCGTTTCTTTTGGCAAGTTGTCCAACTCAACAGAAGAATCGTCAATGTATTTCCATTCCTTGGAAAGATTGGGAGTTTTCTTCAAATTTGCGGCTTTCAGCTTTTTGTCCCATTTGTTTCTGACTTTCAATCCCCTTTCAGTTTTTTTCCAGAGATAAAAAAACTTTACAACCATCGCCATTGGTTGTGTCTGAATTGCTTTGCAAACAGGTTTTAGTTCGCTCCCATATTTGGCAACTTCACGCTCAAAAACACTCAACTCTTGGTCAGTGAATGTCGGAATTTCTAGTCTTTTCCTGTTTAGTTGTTCGTCACACTGTTCATAAGCTTTTGCCACATCAAAGTTGTTTTCCATCAAAGCTTTGCAAAGAAAGTCTCTGAAATTTGAATCAGTAGGTGAAAAATCACGATCTTTTGGAAACGTGGCAATACAATCTAGCATGTATTTGTCTAAGGTGGCTTCGTCTAAGTCACTTTCGTTCCATCTCCAAAGAACAGAAACGGTCGCATCCGTTCCCCTATCCAAAATACCACTATCGGTTTTTTCCTGAGCAGGCGTCGAAGTGGTGTTGTTATCATTCGACATTGAACTTGTTAGGGTAGCACACGACTCTTCAGGGAATTTGTACTGGTATTTAGAGACACCCAACCTGTTTGTTTTGAAAGGATATGGGCAATCAAAAGTAACACAACTTTCCAAATTATTTACAACGAACGTTCCAAAGTACTGAAACCACCAATTGTCCTTGTTTAGAGTTTTTTTTTTCAAAGACATTGAATTGATAATATGCTTTGCAAAATCTTCCAAATCACCGGATGGAACTTTTGATTTGAATGGAGGAAGGTTTTCATTTTTGGGATTGGCCTCTTCAAAATGAAAGTTGTCTTTAGATATACAGTCGCTGCATACCCAAACAACGTCCCTGTTAGGCTTTCTTTCCAATGGAGGGTTTAAGCAGTACAAATGGTACGGCTGCCCACATCCCTCACACTGGATATGTTGGCCAGTGTTTTGACACCACTCCCAGCACTCTCCACATCTCAAATCCCATATTTGATCATATTTGTTGGAATCAGCCACTTTGTGGTTCAAAAGATATTTTTCAATAAAATTGTCTAATGGGAATTTTGGTTCGCAGTAAATATAGGGGTATTCCATTGCCAAAAGTTTCAAATAATTCGATTGTTGCTTTGAGCCTGGAATCGGTTTTAACGTTTCCAGTAAAGATTTAGTGGAATAAACGCTATAATACTCACCGGTGTATCTATCAAACACTTGGTCAAAATAAAAATGATTTGGTCTAGTAACATACTCGTTTATGGAGCTAAATAGTTCTGCGGCTTCCTTTTTATGCATGACAGTACATTTTCCTCGAAAAGACTGCAATGGGCATACATCAGTATGCAGCGAAGCAAACAAAATCCTAGGCTCAGATTTGTAAATGCTGTCAGATATATCCCGCTGTCTATAATACCAGTTCATCTTCAGATTGAAGTAAGCTGCTGGAAAAATACTCGTACCTGTACAATTGTCAATTCTTGTGTAAAAGTCCTTCTTGGGAACAAAAGCAACAACTCTTCCCACGTAGTAAGGCTCCCCTGGAGGTTCAGAAACCATGTATATGTGCTCGTTTATATTTAGTAATATCTCCATTTTGTAGTTTTTTCCGCCTGGAATGTAAAGTATTTGTTTGGCTACATCAACCATGGCATCTTCCAAGGGTAACATAGTTGAAAACCTGTTGTGCTTTCTGTATGCTGGCGGTAGTGATGGAATGAAATTCCAAGGCACACTTTTGTCTGAGACAATTTTATTCACATAATTCTCCGTAATCTTTTTGACATTCTTATTGGATGCTCCAGAGTTGTTCCCATTTTGAGCACTTTTCTTTCCTGACGAGCTCTTTGAGGCAACATTTCTAGGTTTCGACACTTTACTTTCGTTCCGAGGTTTTTTCGAGGCACTGTTGTTACCTAATGGTTCTGGGCTTTTCTTTGAGTTGAAGCTGGAGGGCGGAGATGCCGACTTCTTTTGCTTTTTAGAGTTTTTAAGATTTTGCTCTAGCTCAGCATCAGCTTTTTTCTCGTTATAGTTAACCTTCTTTGTGCTTCTTCTCCCAGTATAGAAGAGGTCTGCATCAAAGGGCTGTAACTCTTTGATTCCGTCAGCCATTTTTTTGTGTTACGCTGAATCAAACTTCAGAGCAATCAAGTTGTGGTTTTGTATCTTTTTTCGAAACAAGCTGAATGCGTTCAAAAAGCTCAGAGTTTTGTTAAGAAACGAATGATTCATTTACGTGAAATTCGTACACTAGGAGGTACAAACCATTGACAAAATAGGATCAAGGGTCAATGCCTTGCTGGAACACCATAAAAGAAAGACTTCATACCCTGCGGAATCATTTAAACTTACAAACATACTAACAACACCACAGATGTGTTCCAAACATGTGGAAGTCTATTATCCCAAGGGTCGTGTCAAAAGAAGGGTCAAACCATCCATATATTAAGAGACAAACTACCGATTTAATCCTATACATGATGATACCATGCTTGGGATCAAGATGCGAGAAATAGTGAAAAATTCAAAAGCATAAAAAAAGAAGCAAGGGCTCTAAGGCGCTCACATTGTGAAAAAAAAAAAAAAAAAAAAAAAAAAAAAAAAAACCAAAAAAACACACACACACGCACACTCATACATATGATGTAGCAGGAGAATCTAAATCTTGTAGAGGTTCATGTGCCAAAAAGTTTACAAGCATTGCATACTTTATTGAATTACAAATGCCATGCTTTCTATATCTAAATGTCTCTTGGAAAAAAAAACCCTGGATTACTGTGCGATGCAGAAGTTCAGATTCAAATTATGAATTTGCCGTGATAAAGGAGTAACTCTTCCAAGCATCTAAATTAATTTGCTAAATGATTTACAATGGGAGGGAGACCTACGCACAAGCCATTAGCTTTGTTGCGACCACCAACCAGCACTTTGCTTTTCTTAGACGTAGTAAAATGCATGTAATGAATGTAACCTTGTAAGAAAAGCCTTTCAAGTTTAGTTGTAGTTTGCGCAGTAGAGGTAGATATAACATTACGGCATTTCAAAAGTTGATTAGCCATGGTAAGCAGATGGTGAAAAAGAGTTTTAGCTTCTTATGTGCTTCGATCAGACTTCCTTTTTCTTTGTTCACGGCTTTACTAATTCTTAGAGCGTTATTCTAAGAATCGTATTGCTAAATGTTTTTTTTTTACATTTCAACCAAAATGAAAAATATAATGAGTTTAGAACTAACACAATATCATCAGGATTGGACCAGTAAGCATCAAGGGTCTCTGAAGTCCAATCACGAGTCGCCATATGTTACAGACGTTTCTTTCATTTTGCGCCTTGTGCGCGTGACACGTCTTTTGAAGCATGAAAAATCGGCAAAAAATAGCATTGTACCGCGCATTTCTCACAGAAAAAAGTATGCGAGCCCGTGAAATCTTAAAATTTGGGTTTCCAAACTCGTACTTTGGTAAATTATTCATGAACAAAACAACAACAACAACCCCAAGTTTTCGAAAAAAAACATCCACCTCTAAAACAAGGAGCTTCAGACTGGAAAGATATATAAGCAATGGTTGAAATCGATAGAGCCGCACCTGAAATCCCCGGCATTGTTCAACCGCAGAATGTTGTGTTTGATTTGAAAATCATCGTGTCCAAGATTCTTAACCATCAAAAACCTTTGCAAGCATTTCCCGGGTCTCAGCCGGTCTCCTTCCAAGAAACTGACATTCAGACAAAGCTTTTGGCGGATGATTATTACGTGTGCGAAAAGACGGACGGTTTGCGTGTGCTGATGTTTGTTATAGTGAATCCTGTAACTCAAGAGCAAGGTGTTTTTTTGATCGATAGAGAAAATAACTATTTTTTGACAAATGGGTTTAGATTTCCCTTGGCGAAAAACATGGTGAAACCTGAGTTGCAGACCGACAAGCGTTATCTTTTAGAGTCCTTGCAAAACGGTACTATTATAGATGGAGAACTTGTTATTCAAACCAATCCACAAACCAAGGCAAAAGAAATGAGATATTTGATGTTTGATTGTCTAGCGGTGAACGGGAGATCTTTGGCTCAATCCCCTACCACTTCTAGATTGGCCCATTTAGGACACGATTTTTTCGCTCCTTACAGGGACGTGAGAATGAAATATCCAAAAGAATGCATCAATTTTCCTTTCAAACTAAGCATGAAACAAATGATTTTCAGTTACGACATTCCGAAAGTGGTCAAAATGTTACCCACTTTGCCCCACGTTAGTGATGGGTTGATTTTCACACCAGTGAACAAGCCTTATGTGATAGGAACAAAAGATTCAGCACTTTTGAAATGGAAACCTGAAGACGAAAACACAGTTGATTTCAAACTCATTTTGAATATTCCAAGAGTGATTGAAAACTCAAGAAACTGGTACTACAACTATGACACGAAACCCATGTTTGAGTTATGGGTTTGGAAAGGTGGTGAAGACAATACTTATAAACAAAGAATCGAAGAGCCTTATGGTGAGAAAGAATTGCGTGGCCTTGCGGATACTTACTCCAAGTTTGCCGAGCTACATATTGGCGACGAAGAATGGGAAAAATTAAAGAATCTAAATGAGCCTTTGAATGGCCGTATTGTGGAGTGCAGCAAAGATGAAGCAACAGGGAAATGGAAGCTGTTACGTTTCAGAGACGATAAGTCCAACGGTAATCATGTCAGTGTTGTACAAAAGGTTTTAGAGAGTATCAACTCTGCTGTGAGTATTGAAGATTTGGAAGTGGTTTCTCCAAAAATCAAGGACGCGTGGAATTCGAGACATGCAAAACCAAAGTTTGTTGATGATGTGGAGGATGACTTTTAAGACATTTTTTTCAAAGGCAGCATGTGCTGGTTTTTGTATTACTTTATTAATAATCATGATAAATGAGCTTAGAATCTATTAATCATACGCTTTTTTTTTTTCTCTCAAAAAAAACAACTTATAGGTATATATACAGGGATTGACAAGTCTTTTTGATGATACTTTGTGAGGCAATCAATAGAAGTTCATTGTGATACTCTTGATCAAAGCTAATGGGTTACCATTACCACTTACAAAGTATTCTTCTTTAGCGGAGTGATCTTGGTTGGAAACACCGGCTTTTTTGTAGTAATCTAGCAGAATAGAAACCTCGTTGCTCGAAAGTCTTGGAACTTCAAATGCTTGCAAACCACCCTTTTTCATTTTAGCAGCAAACTCTTCATTGTATTGATACAAGCTCAAATATGGGTTGCGCTCATAAGTGCCCAAAGCGGTTGGCAGAGTCTTGTTGCTTCTGTGACCCCCAGTTACAGCCAAAACAACTTTACTGTTTTTGTGGGCAAAAGAAATGTCTCCAGAAATGATATCAAAAATCATTCTTGGGAGTTGGAATTTCAAAGTTGGAATATGGTGAGCTTCGGTATCTCTGTATGAAGTGTATGAAGTTGTAACCAATCTTGAAAAATTGTCCATAGTAAACGCAACTGGGTACTCTTTTTGGTGTTGCAGTTCGTGAATAAACTGTTGGAAAAGTTTCCCTTTGGATTCGGATGAAGTTTTTATGGAAATCAAATCATACAATGAGTTTTTCTCCTTTTCAAAAGTTTTAATACTTTTAGACCCATTTTTAACGTCTAAAACTTGAAATTTATGAGTGTTTGAAAGTTTGATGTTTTTTAGCATTTTTTCATTACATCTCAATACTTTTCTGAACAAATCTTGAATGAACATTGGGTTGGTGTATTCGTTTAAACTTTGGTCAAAATGAAAATCTGTTTGCCCATTCAAAAACATGGCAGGATGAGAAACATGGATGACAATATGCGTGTCAGACAAAGCCGATTGCGTTTGAGCTAGTAGAGTCGTTTTACCGATCCCTTGTTCACCAGTAATCACAAACTTGCTGTGTTTTTTGAGTTTTTCCAAAAATTCTAGAGTGCTGGTTTCTCTGATTAAAGAAATTGGAGATCTAAAAAGTTCGTTATGTTGGCCTTGTTTGAAAGTACCCATATTATAAAGAGCTTTCAAATGCTCGGAGCCGTATTCAGTCACTGTATTGATAGACTTTTTAACATCTTGCGGCACAAAAACCTCATTGTCTAGTTTAGGAGCTTTCAAGTTAAACTTTGAAGTGGAGGCTGTTTGTTCAAATGGTTTGTACAAACAATTTGGTGTTAGTCTCTTTTTTCTAGGTTGATAAGCACCACCTTTTTTGGAAAATGCTTTCGAGGCAGTTGCAGCATTGATAGTAGCTGAGCCGTGAAATGATCTGCAGGACTGTCTCAACATGACTGGCTAGGTGGAAAAGTTTGATTTTGTCTTGAGCTTTATTTTTGGGGGGAGGTTGTAGGGTTATAAAGTTGGGATGATGAGAACTAAGATTTAACAACTTTGCTTAGTTTTTTATTGAAAAATTTTGAGCTCAGTATTTGGTTTTTTTTCTGGTTTTTTTTTTTTTTTTTTCTTCAACTCGGAGCTGTATCCTGAAGACCGAAAGCAATGAAGGACTCAACTTAGAGATATGAGAGAAAAGCATGTGACCAACATCAAGCTGATTTTAGAGGGTGTGGGTGTTTTATTGAGACGTGTCTAGGAATGATATCTTTAAATAATTGGTTTAAATCAAATACTTCAACTTGTAAAGTATTTAAAATACGGAACACTAGGTCTTGGTGTTTTTTTTTTTCCTGTAAAGTCTTTGAAAGTTGTTGTGTATTTGATACAGCAATCACTTACACAAATCTAAAAGCACTTTAGTCAATACACCGATTAGCAGTACCGCAGGATCATGCATGCTGTGTTTTTTACCATATTTGTGACTTCATTACTCTTGAATGTTTGTTTTGCACAATCTGGATTTATTTTTGGCAAAGACAATTACTCACACGTAGCAGAAATACCAAAGTCCAACAACACCAACAGTTTACATTTGGCATTTGGGAAACCCAAAATCATAAAGTTTACAGAATATTCTTTGTTTGTTGCACTAGAGTATGTGTACAAAAAATATCCCGAGCTTCAAAGTGCTCAACAAATGCTACCAGAAAATTATGCCCACGATGACCAGTATGTTGTCTTTTCACCTATGGGTTTGTTCTGACTTTTTCAAGCATGAAATTTGAATTTGGAGCGACACCAAAAGTGCGTCTATATTATCAAGACCTACATTTTTTACTCATAAAACATTTTTTGGGTATAGAAATATAAAAATATATGAAAGTATATGTACAACATTTAATTATTAGTATTGTTTTTATTATTATTATTATTATTATGCAAAAACAAGAAGATGAAAGTGCTACTAAATAGACACTTTAAAAAAGTAAAAAAGGCTTTAATAAAAAAAAAGAAGATAGAAAATTGCATACCAAAATCAATCTGCAGATTTTCTTGAAGTTTTGGCCCCCGTTGCTGCGTCTTCCTTTTTCAGTTGCTTCACATCAGTGTAGATAACATCATCTTCAGCATCTTCAGATCTTTTTTTGGCAGTAACGAAATACTGGAAACAACTGGTCTTGTCGCTGTTTTCGTGACTTTTGCTATCCACAACTTTGTTCAAAGCATCAACAAATCCGAAAAATGCATAAAAGACATTTTCTTTAACTTCTTCCGCATAAATTTTGTCGTAAATATGACGCATTTTAAAATCTGTCATTTGTTTTTCAAAATGCGTGAAATCAATGGACTCATAACCCAAACTGTTCAATCTTTCATTAAAAGTCGAATACACTGGGTTTTCCAACAAAAGACCCAAAGCCGGTGCTTTTGGAATGTTCAATTTGTCAGCTTTAAAGGCTTCGTGAATCAAGGTTTTGGAAGCACCACATCTAACAATAAAAGTTGCCATACTAATCATTTTTCTGATTTGATGCAGCATAAAAGATTGTCCGTGGATTTTAATGGAAACCCATTCGGTGTTGTTAATGACAAATGGATCACTGACTTTAATGTTTTTCATGTATCTGATGGCACTTGGATCTTTGAAATCTTTACCAAGAGTGAAATTGTGGAAATTGTGGGCACCCAAATACTGGCTCATCACCTGTCTCAAATAATTCAGTCTTTTCGTGCTGACTCTGTAATCTCTTCTAAAAGAGTTTTCCAAGCTTTTGTGTTTTTTAACCAATTGGTAAACCTCTCTAACATCTGAACCTTGTTGATCGAAATCATCAGGTTTAATAAATTCAAAATTCTTAATTTTTTGCAATTCTTCTGCAGTGAAATTTTCACTAATCATTTGTTGATATTTAGCAAAAAACTCATCACTTTCCTCGTCTTTGTAATCCAAATCACCATTTTTACTTTTATCATGCAGGTCAGAATATAATTGCGTGTCTGGATTAGGACCCAATAAAGCATATGTAGGCAACAGATATTCATAGATTCTTGAAGAACAAGCGTTTTTGCTATCAAAACCATTACAAACTCTTTGAATGTTCCAAACTCTAACTCCTTCAGGTAAACAAGCATTAATCTTATCTTTAATATCCGGGTCTTCAATAATCAATTTCATGGAAATAACGTTTCCTCCTGCATGAACACCTTTGTCTGTTCTAGCGGCTCTTTGCAAAGAGGACTTCTTAGGATCAACAGCATTGTCTTCACTAACGGCACCGGCTTTCACCATTGCGTTATAAAGTTCAGCTTCAATGGTGTGACTAGGAGGGTTGTATTGCAAACCATGGTATCCTGCACCACAGTAGCCAAACAAAACGGCAACTTTTCTTTTTGGAAGCCTTGGGGTTTTTGGTGCATTAGGATCAACACCTTCTTTAGGAGTGTAAACTCTGGCTTGTCCTTGAAAAGGTGTTTTTTTACCTTTGTACTTGTCCTTCTTTGGTTTTGCTTTGTTGTTTTTGTTGTTTCTGTTGAATTTATTGTTGAATTTCTTGTTGGATTTATCATTGGCATCACCCAAATTCGCTTCAGAACTTGATCTTTTGTTTCCAATGCTCTTGGCACTAGTTTCCGCAGCAGGAGCAGGCTTACCGAAAAGTTGTTTGGCCAATTGGCCGATTTTGGTAAACAACGACATGTCTCTTTTGGTATCTGGTTGAGAGGTTGTTGTTTTTTTTTTTTAATTTGATATTGGGTTTTTTTACGGGAATAGTATGGACTGAAACACGTCCTGTTGAAGTAAGTACAATAACTGATAACTCGAGCAAGACTGTTACAGAATAAGTGGATATTTATTATACAAGATCTAATCACTTGCGATTCCGTCAACGGCTATTCGGTGATGGTCATCAATTTAACAGGAAAAAGAAATAAACAAAAACAAAAGCATTTCTACTCCAAAATTCCATTGCATCCGCATGAAAATTTTGTTGAGGATGATAGAAATTCTGGAAGATCTTCAAACAAACAAAAAAAAAAAAA
>ERZ794936.509-NODE-509-length-18127-cov-6.613878_pt1 | contig 18127 bp, 9 predicted proteins | sample MGYA00511083_ERZ794936 | MGnify/ENA primary metagenome ERZ794936 (study PRJEB30137, sample SAMN04331409) | food metagenome | isolation source: Y2 must sample point D1 replicate A | place: Australia: South Australia | collected 2014 ... | reverse complement strand
GCCTTTTCTTGATTTATGATGTTTCCATTGGGAGAAAAAAACAAACTCGGCCTGCTGATGACTCGAAGTCAGTACGTGAGGGCTCAGCCGTTTACACGTGCTAAAAAGGCTTACAATGATATTACTCTCTCCCCAAAATCAACGTACATATAGAGAAAAATACATCTGTACAATTGCTTACACATTAATAGGCAAATGACACGTGAACCATTCTGGTATAAACTAAAATGGCAAACAAATTACAACTATACACACAACTATGAAATAAAAGTCATCGCTCCGAATTTTTTTCAAAGCTTTTAATTCACGTAGCTGAGTATAGATTTAAAAATCGGGTTTCACAACCGAATTTATACAGAATTCATGTTTTTTAATATAAGAAACGCCGCGAGCGCTAAAATTTTTTTTTAATATTTTAAAAAAGCTGATTATTTAAAAAGCATTTATAAAGATTGAATGATATGAGTCAATATTATCAAAAATTTGAAAATGAAGAAACAATTTGAAGAAAAACCATAATTCATTAATTTTTTTTTTTATAAAAAGGAAAAATATGCTATCTTCTAGTAAAAATTCTATCAAGAAGCATTTGTTGCAACATGCTATCAAGCCTAGCTTAATCATAACCAAGGGTAGCGTACTTCACACAACCAAGAAGTCTTACTCAACACCACCATCCAACGGAACATTTGGAACTAGATCCACTGTTATCCAATTATTAAACAACATCGGATCCAAGAGAGAAGTCGAACAATACTTGAGATACTTTACTTCTGTTCAACAACAACAATTTGCCATTATTAAGGTCGGTGGTGCAATTATTTCAGACACCCTTCCAGAATTAGCTTCTTGTTTAGCCTTTTTGTATCATGTTGGTTTGTATCCAATTGTTTTACATGGAACAGGACCACAAGTAAACGCTAGATTGGAGGATAAGAAAATTGAGCCAGAGTACATAGACGGTATAAGAATTACTGATCCTCAAACAATGTCTGTTGTTAGACAATGTTTCCTTGAGCAAAATCTAAAGCTTGTTACAGCTTTGGAAAATTTGGGAGTTAGAGCTAGACCTATCATGAACGGTGTTTTCCAAGCTGATTATCTTAATAAAGAAAAATACAACCTTGTAGGTGATATCAAAAAGGTATTCAAAAGTCCTATTGAAGCCAGTATCAAAGCTGGTTGTTTGCCAATCTTAACTTCTTTGGCTGAAACTGAATCTGGACAAATGTTGAATGTCAATGCTGATGTTGCTGCTGGTGAATTAGCCAGAGTCTTTGAACCTTTAAAGATTGTTTATTTGAATGAAAAGGGTGGTATAGTTAATGGAAACACAAAGGAAATTGTATCTGTTATCAACTTAGATGAAGAATACGAACACTTGCTAAAAGAAGAATGGGTAAAGTACGGAACTAAATTGAAAATCAAGGAAATTAAAGAATTATTAGATTACTTGCCTAGATCATCTTCTGTTGCCATTATCAATGTCCATGACTTACAAAAGGAATTGTTCACTGATTCAGGAGCTGGTACTCTAGTTAGAAGAGGTTACAAATTAGTAGAAAGAAATTCCTTAAAAGATTTTGATTCTGTTTCTTTAGATTCTTTAAGATCTTGTTTGGACAAAGACATCAAATCAAAGAATTCCATCAATGATGAAGAAATATCTGTTGCCAAATACTTGTCTGAATTAGAAACTAGAACATTCAAAATTTTAAGCAATGAGCCAAACGATGTTGTTGCCATTGTTTTGGATGACAAGCAAGAAATTGTTACAAAGCTAGATAGATTTATGTGTACTCAACAAGGTTGGTTAAACAAGGTTACCGATAATGTATTTACCCAATTGAAGAAGAAATATTCATCTTTGCAATGGGTAGTTGATGAAAAGGATCCTAACATAGCCTTCCACTACGCCAAATCAGAAGGTTCTTATCTAAAAGATGGAAAAGTTTTGTTCTGGTACGGTGTTCAAGATTTGGATACTGTTACTGCATTGATTACCGAATTCTGCAAGACATTAGATAAGTCTCCATTTTCCTATGAATCCAAGAAATCCACAGTCTTCGGAAACGCTTCTGGGGCTAAGAGAAACTATTCAACTATTGTAAGAACTCCAAGCATTGAAGATGGAAAATTTTGTCAAGATGTTAAAAAAGTTGCATTAATTGGTGCCAGAGGATATACTGGAAAGAATTTAATTGAATTAGTCAATAATCATCCATTTTTAGAACTTGCACATGTTTCTTCAAGAGAACTTTGTGGTCAAAAACTACAAAACTACACAAAGTCTGAAATAATTTACGAAAATTTGTCCATAGCTGATATTAAACAACTTGAAACTGATAAGAAAGTTGATATCTGGGTCATGGCTCTTCCTAACAAGGTTTGTATTCCATTTGTTGAAGCCATTGAAAGCATTGATAACTGCAAGACTTCCAAGATTATTGATTTATCTGCTGATTTCAGATTTGTAGATGAATCCTCTTGGAAATACGGTTTACCTGAGTTGACTTCACGTTCTTTGATTTCTCAAGCTAAAAAGATCTCTAACCCTGGTTGTTACGCTACTGGTACACAATTATCTATAGCTCCATTGAACAACAACATTAATGGGTTACCAGTTGTATTTGGTGTTAGTGGATATTCCGGTGCTGGAACAAAACCATCTCCAAAGAATGATGTTAAAAATTTGGAAAACAACTTGATTCCGTATGCATTGACTGACCATATTCACGAACGTGAAGTAAGCAAGAGATTAGGAAGAGACATTGCATTCATCCCTCATGTAGGACAATGGTTCCAAGGAATTTCATTGACTGTATCTATACCATTGAAATCAGGCGAAAATTACACTAACGAAAGTATTTGTGATGTTTATAAGACTTTTTACAAAGATGAAAAGCTTGTAAAGGTTTTAAATGTAGGTCAAGAATGCACAGTCAAAAATATTGCCGGATACCACGGTGTTGTTATTGGAGGTTTCAAAGTCAACGAAGCTGGAAACAGAGTCGTTGTAACAGCTTTTATTGATAATCTATTAAAAGGTGCTGCTACCCAATGTTTGCAAAATATCAATTTAGCTTTAGGATACTACGAATACGAAGGGATTCCAAAAAATAAGATAATCCCAACTATATAAAGTTTAATTTAAAAGTTTATTTTATATTTTATTCTTTAAAGTATTTATATATTCATAAGTATTATAGTGTTCTTTTTATAATCATTATTATTTCATTATTATTATTTTTTTTTTACAGTTCCATTTAAACAAAAACAAAGTAAATATTTCCGTGTAAAGATTTCAAAGTTAATATAATAAACTTTGATTTTATTTTTTTATTTTTCATTAAGTCATCATTAAATAGAAGAGTTTATTACTGAATTTATTCAATAAATTCGGTATCTTCAACGTTGTTTCTGTTTTTCTTACCATCAGTTAAGGCAGCAATACCAGAAACAGCACCTAAGTCTTCAATACCATCACCAAAGACATCGGCAACTTCTTCTAGGGTTCTTCCGGAAGTTTCAATGAAGGTGAAACAAACACAGAATTCAACAGCTAAGATACAGACGTAGACAATGTAATATTTCCAGTGAATAGCGTCCATGGCAATTGGGTTAACGAAACCATTGTAGATTTGAACAATGAATTGTACAGTAACAAAGACAGATAAACCTTTGGCTCTGACAGTGTATGGTAAAATTTCAGTACAGTAAGTGAATGGCAAACCGTTCAAACCTAAGTTGTAGAAGAAGTAGTAAATGAAAATAAAGGCCAAAACAGCTTTACCCATGGATTTGTCCTTGAAGTCGTTTTGTTGAGCCTTAGCAGATAAAATGGTCCAGATAATGAAAGAAATTAACATACCACCAACAGAGGCCTTCATCAAGATGACTCTCTTTTTGATCAATGGAACAACCCAGAAAGATTGGATGATACAAACACCCAAGTTGTAAATCATTAAACCAGCATTGATGATTAATTGTTCAGAAGTAGAAGTGTAACCAATAGAATTCAAAACCTTACCTAAGTAGTAAGAAACTAAACCATTACCAGACAATTGCATGAAGATGGCAACCCAACAGATGATCCACATTCTCTTTAAGTTAGCCTTAGTCTTGAATAAGTCTCTGTAACTAGTTTGGGCAGCAGCTCTTTCTTGTTCAATAGCTAATTGAATTTCAGTCATTTCGTAATCAATTAATTCTTGACCATTTTCTAAGTAACCAGCGTGTAAATCATTCAAAACATCTCTTGCTTCTTCGAATCTACCTTGAGAAACGTACCATCTTGGAGATTCAGGAACAAACCAAGGAACTAAGATAAGTTGAGCAACAGCAAATAGACATTGAATGATGGTAGGGATTCTCCAAGACCAGTGATGAGCAACATTCTTGACACCAAAGGAAATCCAAGCAGCAACAATGGCACCTAAGTACCAGTTAGAGTTATAGTAATTAATTTGAATAGATCTTGCAGTAGGTTCAGGGTAAGCAACTTCAGCAATCAAGGAAGGAGCGGACAATTGAATAACACCTGAACCAATACCAATGACAATTCTACCAGCAATCATCATACCCAAAACATCTCTCTTGGTGTAGTGTTCTGGGTAACCGTCATGTTTCCAAGCACCTGCAACAGATTGCAATAAAACACCAATGATCATGATGACATTACAGTAGATTAGACACTTCTTTCTACCTAAAATATCGTTCATTTTAGCAGAAAAAGCAAAAGAGATCAAACAACCAAAGACGTAACCATTAGTTAAAGCACCTAAAATGGAACCAGAAACATTACCAATAGCATTGTTAAAATCTTTTTCAGTGTATAAGGAATTCAATAAAGAACCATCATAACCGGTGTTACAAGAAGTTAAAGAAATAATGAAGATGACCCACATTAATCTTTGGAAATGTTTCATAGTGTACCATTTTTGGGTGTATGTAGGCAACACGGTATGAATACCAATGGAAGGATCATCACTGTTGTGTCCTAAATGATAATCAGCGTGTTTGTTTACATCGTCTGATTCATTGTTTTGTTTATTTTTTTCAACTCCATCAAATGATAGGTTGGATGAGGATTGATTTGTTGACATATTTCTGTATATCTTTAATATATAATTATTGTATATTTGTATGGTTTTTGTATATGTTTCTCATAATTAATCGATGAATTAATAAACTTATACATCCTAAAATAGCAATAAGAAGAAAAAAAGATGAAACTTTAAGAATCAAGACATCCTTTATATACAAGTATAAAAGATAGATAACGAAATGGAAAAGTGGGTGGATCTAAATTCAACATATAAAAGCAAATCCTTGATGATGTAATTTTAGTCATTCCTGTGACGAATATAGCAACAAATTGTGTTATAAGCTATTAAAAAAAAATACAACTGCAGAATTAACTTCCCAACTGTAATATTTGGTAGATGGAAAAACTTTTTCGTGTATTATTTTTTTTGCCTTCTTTCAGCAGCTGTCTTTTTTTTTTTTCCTGATTTCTTTTTTTCAATAGAAGGAATTTTTTAGTAATTATCTGGGGTAGCAACAAAATCTATAGTGAAAAATACATATCATTTATTGATATGCGGAAAAACATTAAAAAAATACTCCTTACAAAAAAAAAAAAATGACATTAGTTAAAGGCAGATAATGAAATAGGCGCTTTTCTCCTCCTTTTTTTTTTTTAAACCCAGCTTTCGTGAAATATACCTGGCCATAGCAAACCCCCCATTTTGTTTTTGTTCTAGACTTTGTCCACTGGGGAAAAAAGGAGTTGTTTTTCATTTTGTTTGTGTCAAAGTGGAGTTTGATTTATGAGAACAAATAAAAAATATATACACCGGGAATTGCGTTGTAGCTATGTGGATTTTTTTGGGGGATGATGGATAAATGGAAAAAAAAAACATGTACACGAGGAAAAAAAGTTGTTCCCAATGTATGCTTATGTCCGTATTCGGACATAAGCAGTTATAAGATTTCAACCAAAAACGTTAATAGCCTACTTTCGCTTTTAAGAGACATCAAAAAAACAAAAAATAAAGTTTACACACCACTGCGCTATCAACGCAAATAAAATTACTATGAAACACAGTATTTTATTTAAGTTGGATAAGAGGAATCAACACTTTTAGCGGTATATTTGCCCTGGAGTTAAAGATAAATATTTTTTTCTCCCCTGTTGCAGCATCAAATTTAATTAACCAAGCATAAGAGGAACAGAAAAAACAAACTGAAAAGTATAAATTAAATACCTCACGTAGCATTGCTTTACTATAACTTTAATTCAACTATAAAATGAGGTTATGTCAGTTTATTTCTTGTTTTATTTTTATTTTCGTAAAATTTTTTTTTTCTTAATTTGTCACCATGAGTATCTATGAAACCAATCAAAATATTACTGCAAAATGACTGTTTCATTTGATCCAGACACTTTACTTAAGAAGTTAACTCTTGATGAAAAAATCCAATTATTAACCGGTAAAGATTATTGGCACACAGTTCCAATACCACGTTTGAACATCCCATCAATCAAAGTGACGGATGGTCCTTGTGGTTCTCGTGGATCTAAATCTTTTAATTCTACAAAGACAGCTGCATTTCCATGTGGTACCGCTCTTGGTTCTCTTTTTGATAAAAAAAGATTATTTGAGATTGGTCAAGTAATGGCCACAGAAGCTGAGCACAAATCCGCCAAAGTCATTTTAGGTCCTACTACAAACATCCAAAGAGGTCCTTTGGGTGGTAGAGGCTTTGAGAGTATTTCAGAAGATCCTCTTTTATCAGGGTTAAGTGCTGCTGAAATTGTCAAAGGTATCCAAGATTCTGGAAGAGTCATGGCTACTATGAAGCATTATGTTTGTAATGACATGGAAATAGATCGTTTTGGTTATGATGTCTTGGTTACCGAAAGAGCCTTAAGAGAAATTTATTTGGAGCCATTCAGATTGGCTGTCAAGCATGCCGATCCAATGTTTTTTATGACTGGATATAACAAAGTCCAAGGTGTCCATTGTTCAACATCTGACAAAAACATCAAACAAATTTTGCATGGTGAATGGGAGTCCAGAGCTTTGGTAATGTCTGATTGGTATGGTTCCTCCCACCCAATGGAATCTATAAAAGCAGGACTAGACTTTGATTTCCCAGGTCCTGAAAAATTTAGATCTGTTCAAACTATTAAGCATTTGTTGTTTTCAAAAGCTGAAACTAGAGATGGTACCATTTTCAACGAAAATGACATTGATGTTAGAGTTTTAAAGATTTTAAACATGATCAAGTATTTTGTTGATGTTTATGGTACTACAGATTTTACTTTTGATGAGGATACCAAGAACAACACCAAGGAAACATCCCAATTCTTAAGACAAATTGCTGCTGAAGCTATTGTTTTGTTAAAAAATGAAGACTCTATATTACCATTAAAAAAATCGGATGCAGAAGATTTATGTATCATTGGTCCAAATGCCAAAGCTAAATGTCACACAGGTGGTGGGTCTGCTTCTTTAAATGCTTATTACATTGTATCTCCTTACGAAGGTATTTTAAATGTTACTGAAAAAGAATCATTGCCTTATTCCAAAGGTTGCGATGCTCATAAGACTTTGTCAAACTTCATTGAAAACTGTAAAACTGAGGATGGTGAAAAGGGGTTATCTGTAAAGTTTTATCAAAAAGAAAATCACAGAGAAACTGGAGAAAAACCATTTAAAGTTGAAGTTGTTGATAGATCCTTCAACAAGATGTCTGATATGAGAGATCCACACATTGATCTTGAAAAAAAATTGTTTTATTGTGATTGGGAAGGTCTTTACACATGTCAAGATGGTGATGGTATTTATGAATTTGGTTGCCAGGTTGCCGGTACCGCTTTATTTTATTTAGATGACAAGTTAATTATAGACAACAAGCATGATCAAGAAGGTGGTGATTTTGCCTACAAGTCAGGTACTATTGAAAAGAAAGCTTGTGTCCAATTAAAGCATGGTCAAACCTACAAAGTTAGAATTGAGTTTGGCTCTATCAGTACTTCTAAATTAAATGTAGTTTCTGAGATTACATTTGGTGCTTTGCAAGTTGGTATCAACAAGGTCATTGATTCCAAGTTAGAAATCGAATATGCTGTTTCTTTAGCCAAGAAACATAAAAATTGTATTGTTGTTATTGGATTAAACGGGGAATATGAAACAGAAGGTGATGATAGACCACACATGGACCTGCCAGGTTTAACTGACACTTTGGTTACTGAAATCTTGAAGGCAAATCCAAATGCTATTGTTGTCAATCAATCTGGTACTCCAGTCACTGTTCCTTGGATTGATCAGTGTAAGGTCTTCCTTCAATCTTACTATGGTGGTAATGAGCTAGGTAATGCAATTGCTGATGTCATTTTTGGTAATGTTAATCCAGGTGCTAAATTATCTTTGTCTTGGCCAAAGAAAAATGAAGACAATCCTGCCTTTTTGAACTTTACTTCTCACATGGGTAGAGTTCTTTATGGTGAAGACATTTACGTTGGTTACAAGTTTTACGAACACATGAAGAGAGAAGTTGAATTTCCATTTGGGTATGGGTTGTCCTACACCGACTTTGAAATATCAGATTTAAAGACCTCATTGAAAGACAACGACTTGTTTGTTGAAGTCACTGTCAAAAACACTGGTAAAGCAGAGGGTTCTGAAGTTGTGCAAGTATACACATCTAGAGTAAGTGAATCTCAAGCTCCAAGAGTTCCTAAAGAATTAAAGGAATTTGAAAAAGTTACTTTGGCTCCGGGTAAACAAACTGTTGTAAAACTTAACTTATCTGTAAAGGATTCGTTCTCATACTTCAATGAGATCAGAGACAAGTGGCATTTAGAAGCTGGTAAGTACCAAATTTTGGTTGGTAACTCATCTGTCAACTTGCCATTGAGTAACGAATTAGAAATCGAAGATGACTTATACTGGTCTGGTTTATGATTATAATGAAATTAAAAATACAAATGATTGATATAGATATAAACACACATATATATATATTATACAAAATAATGAAACAAAAACTAAAAAAAAACACTTAAAAAACAACAAACTATCCAAAGATCTCTATCATAAAGCTGTATTTAATCCGTAATCGAAATTATCTATGTAGAAAATAACTAAGAACAAGAAAGAAAGAAAAAAAGGATTAAAAAAAAGAAAAAAAAATAAAGTAAGCCTAGAAAATATCGCTTAATGCCAAAATTACATGATTGAACAACAACAAAATACTTTTTTGAGTTTTCTACCTAGAGTACCGTCTTCATACCCCTCTTCTTCATAGTCTTGAAGCAAACCGGCTTCAAGATCTTGCTCTTCTTCATACATCAGTCCGTTTTGTTTTTTATTTGGAAGTAATTGTCCCTTGTATCTATTATTGTTTGGAATGGACCCATATTGCTGATCAGCAGACAATCTTGAATATCTCATTTTATTTCCATTTTCAAAAGATTGGTACCCATCGCTGTTTGGGTTCATAGAAACGGAATTATCGTTGGAGCTGTTGAAGTAGTAAGCCTTAAGTTCTTCACTGCGTCTTCTTTCGCTCATAGTTTCATTTACATTTTGTAGAGACTTCTTTTGCTTCAAAGCTTGTTGCTGTTGATTTTCCAATTTCTGAGAATCTTTTTGTATTTGCTTCAAATTATCCATAGGCTTTTGTCTAGCTGTATTTTGTTGTTGACGGAACTTGCCACCATTATTGGCAATGTTATTGTTGTTGGTATTACCTCCACCGTAACCATTTAGGTTATTTCTCTTATTCAATCTGATGTCCCAACCACGACCACCGTTCAAGTCCATCCAGTCATATCTCCCATCATTTTCAATATTCAACTCATCAAAGACAGAGTACAAAACCTTCTTAAGGTGTTCGTAGTCTGGCTCCTCTTCAAAATTCAAGTTTCTGGCATAAGTCAAAATCTCTCCAAATTGCCACGGGATCTTCCCGTTCATGCAGAGAAAATCAGCTGTCGAAGCTTGTTTGGTTTTACCTATTTTTTCATACTTCAATTTATTGTTTGCTGCCTTCAAACCTTGCCAAGGAAGATGTCCTCTAAGGAAGTAAAAGAACACATGTGCCAATGATTCCAAATCATCTCTTCTGCTCTGTTCCTTCCCTAAATGGGTATTTATCGACATATATCTTGCTGTTCCGCTCAATGATTTCTTTTCTCTATAAGGAATATGCTGTTTTGAAATAGGATCTCTGAATTGCTTAGCCATTCCAAAATCAACTATGTAAACATAATTAGGATCTTTGTCTGGATTGTTTATATTGTTGCACACAATCTTTCCTGCATTGTTATGACTAGAGGAGTTGTAACTTTTGATGCTTGAACTTGATGAATTTGATATGTATGAAGTCAATTGATACTCAGCAATCAAAAAGTTGTCTGGCTTGATATCTCTATAAATTAAATTATTTGAATGAATGGTCTTCAAAGTATCAATCATTTGTATTGCTAAAAGGGTACATGTTTTGATGGAAAATTGTCTTCCGCACCATTCAAACAAATCTTCTAGAGATGGTCCTAATAGGTCTATAATAAGAATGTTATTAGAACCTTCTTGGCCGTAGTAATATACCTTTGGAACATGTGCTTGATTTTTCAAAATCTTGTATGATCGATATTCATCTTTCAACTGTGGTGTATCTGACTTTTTCGGCTCAAACTTGATGGCAACGTACTTTGTCATGTTGGTGTTGTTGTATAAAAGGTTCATACCTTCAAAAATAATCCCGAATGAACCTTCTCCGATCTTATTACCAAGCGAGTAATGAACCCCAACAATGTGTTGTTGTTGCTGTTGCTTTTTTCTTTTTAAAGAAGATGTTTCACTCATATTCTAGTATATAGTTTATGTGTAAGGTTACGTATATATTTGTTCCTTTAAATTTTGGTTTCTTTGCCTTATTTGTTGTTTTTGTTGTCTGTTTTATAAGGGGGTGTATGAGTTGCTTTTTCTTGGGCGAATGGTATGTATTTTTTTTTTCTTCCATTTTTTCCCCCCACCTCTATTTGCTACTCGCTATTTTAATTCCTTGCAGTAATACTTCGTCATTTAACGGACTTAAGCCTGTTCATATGTGATAATATCTTTCATGTGACTAATTACCAAGGTATCGAAGTCGATGTCCATCTTGCCACTGTCTACAAGCTGGTTTAGTAGATCTTCTCTAAACAAATAGCCTCTTTCTTGAAAAGGAATGCTTTGATCTAAAGCTAGCAGTAACATCTTTTTGCATTCGTTGTATTCATAAATACTCAAATAATGCTTGTCTTGATTTATTTCAAGAGTGCTTGGGTATGATATTCTGTCAACGGTTCTTAAGGGATTCTCTACATTTTTCATGTTATCAAAAAACAAGTAAAAGTTTTCAAAGTACTTGTCGTTATAATCATTATTACCTTTGGAGTTATACTTCCCCCACTTTTTCTTGTTTTCCCAGTATTTCTTAGTTTTCTTAATCTCTTTTTCTCTTCCATATTCACTATTTTCGTTGATTTTAAAGTCTTGAATTCTCCAGGGCATCAATCTGATTGGATTGTAATTCAAAGTTAGTTTTTTGCAAGCAGGAAAGTGACTATGAAGTTGTAAAAATGTGGCTAGATTCTTTCTTCTCTGATCTTCTTTACTCAAATCCGTGGGTAAATTAATCATTTCTTTTTGTATAAGCTCGTCAACTAGCACAACATTTGGATAGTAATCCACATCTTTTTCATCAACTTTTTCATTAGGATCAAATTGCTGGAAAGGTGCTATTTTGATGTTTTGAGGTTCATTAAAAATTTCTGTTTTTAAATTCATTCCAGTTGTCAACTCTGATTTACTTTCCTTTTTCATTTTATTTGGCCCATTGATCAAGTTGTCTATTTCTTCCAATTTCCTCTTCAAATCATTTGTATATGTAAATTCCTTGTTGTTCACTTGTCTTTGAACATCTTCTACTTTCAAAAACTTTGTTTCTACAACCACAAAATTTTCATCGTTATAATCATCAAAGGAGCCTGAATCTGTAATATTTATATCTGAAATTTCGTTTTTTGTTTCCAAAAATTCATCTTGTGTGTTGATTTCAGGCTGTGTTGACAAAAGATGTCTATTTTTCTTAGTACAGTTGGTTTTTAGCCTATTCTGAGCATACTCAATAACTTGCCATAACTCACCATTAGACATCACATCAAGTTCTTTAAAAAAAGTGTCCATGAGAGTTACCTTTGGTTTAATGAAAACATGTTCTGTTGTGCTATTTGTTTAATAATAACTTTTCTATATGTTAACGCGTTAGAAGGCATCTAATGCGCAAACTCAGTCCATCTGAAAAAATATAGTTCTTAGAGAAGAGCCATTTTGGTCAAAACATAAGGCAATTCTATCAAAAATTTGGAAGCAAAAACAAATAATATATATATATAAATATTTAGTCCAACCAACTAAGCTTTTTTATACAATTTATTAACAGCAAAATTTAATACTGTATTCGTTGTATTTATTCATTGATTAAAAGACTGTTTAATATGTAACATCGCATTAGTATTAGAAAAATTATAAGACCTTATGTCCGACGTTCGGATTTAAGCAATTTTCCTTATTCTCTTTATTTTGGGTTTTTTTGTTCACTTGAAATGTATACAGTACAGTAACTTGATGATTAGTATACCACTGAAATAAATGAAACAAGTTTACCCTGGCAAAACAAAGATGTCTGATAATCAATCAAAAACAATCTCATTCAAAGAATATTTGGCTACTAAATCCAAAAGTAGTCCAAAAACCCCCATTCAGTTGACTAAAAATGAGACCAAGGATCTGAGGCGTTCTAAACCATATCCAGCTAAAAGACAGCCTCGTCAATCAACCCAAAAGGTTGAAAAAATTCAACAAAAAAGACCAGTTATTAAAACTGAAAAAGTAGTCAAAAAAGAACGAGGCTCCATATCTTCATTCAGAGCATACACACCGTTAGATAAAAACATTAGTATACCGAGAAATAGATTCAATATCAAGCCTGGGTTTTTCTGGGACGGAGTAGACAGATCCACTGGGTTTGAAAAGAAGTTCTTAAAGGTAGACCAAGAGTTGAAACTTGACAAGCATAAACAGAAAAACGATGACGGAATAGATATGGAAATATAATGTAATGTAATTTTAGACTATATAAAGTTTTTAAGCTACAGAAACTGAAGGTTTTTGTTCTGTGTTTTCAGTTTTGGCATCAGGCTTTGGAGCATTTTTGGCCTTTGGTTTGTTTTCAGACTTTGGAGCCTTTTTAGCCTTTGGTTTGTTTTCAGACTTTGGAGCATTTTTAGCCTTTGGTTTGTTTTCAGACTTTGGAGCATTTTTATCCTTTGGTTTATGGTCAGACTTTGGTTTTTTAGACGTAGTTTGACTAGACTTTTTGGCAGCTTCAGCTTTTTTTTGGTCTTCCAATTTCTTCTTCAATCCACCAGTCTTATCAATTAATTGAGCAGGTGGCTTTTTAGCATCGTTTGCTTTAATAACTTTTAACAATTCCTTGGCTTTCTTCTTCTTTTCTTCAGCACTGACTTTGTTGATTTGTTCGGCTTGCTTGTCAGCAACATCAGCAGTTGGATCCTTAAAAATTAAGCTTCTGGAGGAAATATTTAACAATACACTCTTGCTCAATAAAATAGCTCTTGTTGTTTGAATTCTGTCACCCAAAGTATTACCGGATACAACTTCTTGATCAAACAATACTTGGATATTTGTTACAGTACCTTCATGTAGATAACCAATAACAGTACCTCTAGAGCCATATGGAATCTTACCATGATGTTGAATATAAGAAACTCTATCACCTAAATCAAATCTTTGAGTTCTTAATAAACCATAAGATTCTTCTGGATCCATTATGGCGCTGGTTGGGACAGAGGCCAACTTCTTATAAGTTGGAACCTTGCTTTGAGCCTTATCATTCATGATAGCTATCTTTTCAACTTCAGCCATACCATTTCTTGACAAAGATTTGGAGAAAACAGAAACATAGACAGAGTTATCTTTAATTTCATCTCTCCATTTTTTAAAGCTAGAAATTTCAGCTTCAAATTCCTTAGCATTGTTGTTGTATAGATCTTCAATAACAATATTTGGAACTCTTGCGTTTTTGGATACACTCTTCATTAAGTCATTAATACCATTGAACAACAATGGATATCTGGCCTTAAATTCTTTGAATAAAGTAACTACCATATCTGAAAAACTCCAATTGACTTCCTTTTCAGCATAACCTAATGCTCTGAAGTTATCTTGCATATCAACCAAATTGAAACCTAAGTTGTTTCTGCTATTTTTAAAGACAACATACAATCTACCTAAGATTCTTGAGAAGAAAATTGGTGACAAATTCAATTTCTTGGTAATTTGATATTGTGGGTAATACTTCAAAGCTTTATTGTCAGTATCAGCAACAGCCTTGACAAATGGAATAGAATTGTCAATGACGCTGGAAGTATCAACCTTCAATTTCAAAGTTTTTTTGTCATCAGAGTAGCCAGAAATACTACATTGAGCACCATAAGCGAAGTCACCTAAGAATATGTGTTCTGAACCTAATGGGAACTCGTCTTCAATAGCAACAGGATCCTTTTCAACAAATCTTATATCATCATTTCCAACTTCATCAACTATCAATTGGAAAGGATAAATTTCAGGTTCATTAGGTGTGGTGAATGACAGCTTGTATGAACCATCTTCAGCTCTAATGACACCCTCAACAGGAAGAACTTCAAAAATAAATCTTACTTTACCTATGATAAAGGCAAATCTGCTCTTTAAGTTGGATTCCAACTTACTGGCATCTCTGTTGAAATTGTTGACATTTCTATGAGATATTTGATTAACCTTACCATGTTTATCTAAAACAAATCTTCCTTCAGCAGTGGAAATGGCATGAACTTTGGATAATCTGACATTTGGATATCTGGTGTAGACGTTTTTACCCAAGTATGAATGGATAATGGTTTCATCATTAACAGTTGAAATGTCATTTTGGTCAAAGTGCAATACAACAGATAAATCCTTGGAACCCATATTAAACACCCTTGTTTCATTGTGTTCAGTATCAAAAGAAAATGGCAAATAGTGTAAACTTGGGAATGATGAAAAAGATTGTTTACCAACCATTACACCATCGTGTAAACCAAACTTGATTTTGTCCAATGGTAATTGTTGTAGAATATAAGGCTGTTCAACACAATGATTGTTTGGTAAACTTTGAAACAATCCATTTAATGGAGATTTATAAACATTATCGACTTGAGAATCATAAATGAAAATAATATCATGTCCATGTGTGTTTCTTTGTTTTTCCTCTTCAGTTAACTTGTTATAATGAGGTTCCATAGCATCCTTTAATCTATTGATATCAATTGCATCAAGTAAAATAACAGCTTCCCAAGCTTGTCTTTTACCATTCAAATCAATCTCAAAGTCTGTAGGGTAAGCATCAATGATAGGAGAGTTTTCATCAACCATTAAATGTCTAAATGCTGATGGAACATTTATTTTGAACAAAGGTGGTAAAATAGCCATCAATTGAACAAATGGTAATAATGGTGTACCAAGCTCAAACTCAAATTTCTTTTGGAAACCTGATGCTAAATCGGATATTCTTGGAGCATAGTGGTATTTGTAGTACCAATTCCAAGAGGCACAGCCTCTGTAATAATAGTACATAACCCATTGCAAACCTTCAGCATAGTTTTCAGCAAGTTCAACAACATCGTGTGGTTTTTGAATATAATCTAAATGCATTTTCTTTTTGTAGTACCCAGCTTTCCAAGTATCAAATCTTTCTTCAATCATCAATTTCTTTTCATTCAAAGTTTCTTGATCTTCAAAGACAACAGAATGGTCATAATTTCTGAAAATTTGTCTAGCTTCTCTAACTCTTTCTTCCATGTCTTCTTGAGTTTCAGTTTCGGTTTGATACTTTTCTTCAATGAACATTTTGATTGAGTATTCGTTGGTAGAAGCAGAGTGAATCAAGTTGTAATTTAATTTGTGTGCAAAAGTCTTTAGTAATTCAAAAGTTTCAGGATCAGATTCACTTAAAACAATATTGTTCTTGTTTAAATTCAAAATAGGGGGATTTTTAAACAATTCAGGACCTAATAAAGTTTGGGCATTCTTATAAACCCACTTTCTCAAGTAACCTATAATTTTCTTTTGATCTTTAATTAAAACACTTCTACCAATAGCATTTCTTTTGTTTTCACTTTCCTTGGACAACTCAATCATCTTTTGATTGAACCAAGTAACATCAACATCTTGTTTTTCAAATAAAGCCTTTTCAATGTTAGCTAAGAAGTTGACCCAAACACCAAACTTTTCAAAGTTAATGACAGCATTTTCAGACATATAACCAGTTAAATCTTGGAAAATGGACTTGAAACCTTGTAAAATATAATCAAAAGCACCCTTATTGATTTCTAAATCTGGCAAGTGAGGCAAGAAATCATTACCAATGGCCATCATGGCTAAAACAAAATCATCCAATACTCTTTCAAAATCATATTCAAATTGCATGTCTTTAATTAATGTATCAAATTCTAATTTCAAGTATTCTCTTACTATGGAAATATGAAGCAAGTAGAATTTTTGGTTATCTAATGTAACAATTTTTTCGTTTTGTTTACCAAAAAAGACTTCTTCTCTCAAAATAGAAACATAAGGTTCATGAGTAACCAAACCTAACATGATTAAATCAGCATCTAAACCGTAAATACAGTGTCTGGTGTTGATGTTATAATTTGGAGAGGACTTTAAGGATCTGATATATTCCATGATTTTATGTTCACCTTCACCTGGCACTTCGTGGCCGGAAAAAATAACATTGATATTCTTCCATGAGTTATCGTTTGATACTTTATCATGAATAAAATATTTCAATTGCTCAGACATCTTAGCCATGAAGACAGTACCTGGAGAAATAGAACTTTTATAAAAGGTATTTTCATCTTCAGGTGGTGGCTGGATGTAAGTGCCGTTCTCAATAGCTTCATCTCTGGCTTCTTCAAATTCTTGAGCAGCTCTGAATCTTCTAGATCTTTGTTGATTGATTTTAGCTCTTGGTGCTACACCATCAATAGCCAAATAAATGGTAGATTGTGGCTTAACACAGTTGAATAAATGATCGATATAGGCAAATACTTTTTGACAAACCATTTCATCCGTTAAAATAACATTAACTGATGGTGTTCTTGTACAGTTGTGTAGAATTGAGTTCATATCCAAGTATAAATTGTCATATTCAGGTACTGTTTCATGCGATTCAACTTCTTGTTGAATAGCTGGCCATCTTTGTGCGATGTATCTATAAAATTTTGGTATCCCCATAATTTATGTTTAATTTTCGTAACAAATAGAATAAAATATGGTGTTGTTTTATAACTTTTCAATGTTTTTGGTTGTATTAAAGACCTATATTTTTTTAAAAAACTAATGATACGAATTTTAAAAATCCCTAAGCTGTTTTGAAAAAAAACCTACAGTCAACAAAGGGCGCTGGCTAAGCGTGAAGAAAAATTTTTCACTGTTTTGAAGAGTAATTTTTAAAATATTTGATGAAAGAACACAGGGAAAGGAGAGAAAGAGGAGTTAAGAGAAATGTAGACTATGGCAAATGATTAGAGCACTACATCAGGGAATGAATTCCCAAAAAAAAATTAGTCAAAAAGGCTTTATTGAGTGGTTTTATTCGTAGTTTTTGTTATTAAGGGGTGAAATACGAGGACAAAATGCAGAGCGCTACCAGAAAAGCATTGGAAAAACGTGAAATGTTTCTTTTTTCTTATTTTTTACTTATTTGGAGCATGAGTTTGAATTGAAAAACAATATATGAACTATTTGAACAAACAGGACCAAAAACACATTATTAGCTTGGATTTGATGTTTGGAGGTAATAGCAACACAGGAACAATGTTTGGACAGCAGCCAACGGCACAAACAGGTGGGTTGTTTGGACAACAAAACAACACAACGAACGGTACACCAGGAACGACTGGAGGATTGTTTGGACAACAGCAAAGCTCCACTAATGCCCCATCAGGCGGTTTATTTGGTCAAAG
>ERZ794936.508-NODE-508-length-18187-cov-7.531216_pt1 | contig 18187 bp, 10 predicted proteins | sample MGYA00511083_ERZ794936 | MGnify/ENA primary metagenome ERZ794936 (study PRJEB30137, sample SAMN04331409) | food metagenome | isolation source: Y2 must sample point D1 replicate A | place: Australia: South Australia | collected 2014 ... | reverse complement strand
ATCACGGCTCTTAACTTATATCTTTATGTCAGTTACCGTTTGTTTCGTCACAAGTTCCGTAACCCGCTCGGAGTCCCATTATTACAAGCAGCAAGCGTGAGGCGAGTGAGCTCACAGGGTTTGTTTACAATTGCTTCTTTCATGTCAGTGAATCGTGTAAAAACAAAAAAGACCGATGGGCACTCATCGCTTGCCTTGTGTGATGACTTCTGCGTCAATCTTCCCTAACAGTCTCTGCTTAAGCTTAAGTTGAAGTAAGCTGAATTTTGGGCAACAAACGCTTTTCGCCTCGGGCCCATTGTCCTCGTAGAAATGCTTGCAACACTTGTACAACTCATCGATCGCTTTCGTACACTTGGCCTCACTGTAGCCGTTTTTCTGCAAGCAATCTTGTATGGCACAAGCAAATGGTTTGCAAGCACTGCCTTCGTCCGCCATTCTCAAGTGTGGTATGTCAGAAAAACTTCTTCAAGAATTCAACTTTTCCCTGGACTGCTCGGCTCACGTGACTCAATGAAGGGCAATCTTTTGTCAAGCAATTGTGAGGAGAATACTGGAATTACTGGGGAAAGTAGATAGAAATCACTCGCAAGATCCGTTGAACAGAACCCACAGGGGTCATGGAACCTTGCTACTAACATTGCAGCTATTGTCATTAAGTTTCATTAATCGCATTCGCGTTTGTTGTGTCTCGTAATTCATTGCTTTGAGTGTAGTCTATAAAGCGTTAGGATCCAAATCAGCATGGTAGTCGTCTTCATCAAACTCGCTTGGCTCATAAATGACCAATGGAACAAACTCGTTCTTTTCCGAGAGTTGCTTCTGATGACGTGATCGGAAGATATAGAAACCGGCGCTGGCGGTGATGATGGACATCAAAATGGCAATCAAACCCCAGCGCGACAAATGCCACCTCAAAGACTCAATCTCCAGCCGCATGGCCATATTGAGTTCCGTGGTAATCTTGTGATTGGTTTCTTGCATGCGCAACATTATTCGCTTGCTCATAAGAGTATTTTCAGACTTTTGATCGTTGATGGCGACTTGGATGTCATTTTTCATTTGGATGAAGTGATTGTTGAGCTCATCGCTAATAATACCATAATCTCTTTCCATGGCATTGATCTGATTTATGGCATCATTTATGTGTTGTTCTCTGTTACGTGTGATATCAACGTGTAGCTCTTGCTGAGCACTCTCGAATAGATACCGCTCATTTTCTAGCTCATAAAGTTGCGAGTATATCGTCAGAAGCTTTGTCAACTTCGAATTCAACTGAAAAATAAGGAGGTTGATAATTTCGTCCGCTTGCGACGGCGTAAACCCTGAACCCACGAGTTGTTTGTAGACCTCATAAGTATCTATATAAGGCTCTAAGTTTTCGAATATGGTGGTGAGAAAATCGTCTGAGCTGGTTTCATCTTTTCCAGGAGACTCTTCCTTTATTGGCGGTTGAGATGCTGGATCTCCCGCATGAATCGCGGTGGAGTTGCCGATAGCGTTCTCTCCGTTATCTGCCTTGTTGTCATTTATGATAGCAGATTTGAACGTGCCAGACTCGGCCAGCTTCTCGGCGGGCTCCATTTGATGTCGAAGGGGCGAATGCATCATATTGATGTGCGATCCCATTACACTGAAGCACCTCCTTGTGGCAAGGGCTTGCCATGTTCGATTGAGAAAGCCTCGAAAATAAATCTTTCTCGAGTTGAGTTGTGATGTATGTCGGAAGTTCATTAGACGGTGTTTCATATTGGCGTGGATCGAAGCGTAGTTCATATTTTAAATTGAGTGAATAGAGCAAACACTTCAGGCGTGTCAAGATTGATGTTGATGTCATGCAGGTACGCCTCGGAGGATGTGTGCACTAGATAGGCCGTCGCACGATAGTGAAGGGTTACGTACCACTACTTGCATTTCTGCTCTTCGATTGCGAAAATAATTTCCATGTTTCCGAAGAGGCACGGAAATTCAGACCGGACTTGCCTTTTGGGTTGTAGTCTTGTTGGTATCCCCGCTCGAAGTTTATATAATTAAGCGCCACGCCAGCTGTCATATCCATCGGAGCTTGAAAACGCGCAGTGGTCGTAAGCTTACTGAATTGTGAACGATAGATCAGAGCTACAATTTGAGATTTGCAATTGGATTCATTAGAAGCAAAGCTATCATTGGGTTCGTTTTCTGAGAAGAGGCAACGTTCAAAGAAACATTACAATACATACACTTAAATTAAAGTAGGATTTCTGCCTTGTGCTCCTCACAGCAGGTGCCATATTTTTCTTGCGGCGCGAATCATTGGGTGGGACAATTTGATGTCGATTCATTCGAACAACACATGATCGCGAGATAAGATCAGAATGAATTTCCTATCGAGTGCATTGAATCTCATATCTGTGAACACGATCCCATATACGTTCAAAGAGAAGATTGTGGACCCGAGTTCATCATCTTATCCTGAAAATCGATCAATATGGACTATTTACGATGGAATCAACCCAAAGAATGAATCTCCAGTCTCTATCTTCGAGTTCAGCTTGAAAGATCCCAAGACATACAAAAATACCCAGCTAGCCAAGAATTGCTTCAAAAAGCTGAAGCTGGTAAAGTTTCCTGGCATTCTCGGCGTGCTAGACTTTATCGAGAATGACTCCTTCCTCTACATTATATCTGAACGCATCACTCCATTAGCTCAGTATCTACAAAACCATACAGACAGAATTTCCAAAGACGCAAAATTGTACGGCATCTACAACATCACCAAAGCTTTGGCTTTTATCAATACTAAGGCGAACTGTTTGCATGGAAGCTTAGACATATCATCTTCGATCTTTGTTAATGCACAAGGCGAGTGGAAGCTCTTTGGATTTGAGCTTCTCACCAATCTTAGCTCGGATCCAGATCAGCCAATTTATCGGCTCTCAGGAGACTTGCCAGGCTTTGATGAAAACTTACCTCCCGAAGTGGCCGAGGGTGGCGCAGATGCTATACGCGGCGCGCCCTTCAAGTTTGATGCTTACAGGCTAGGTGTTTTTGTTGTAAGCTTGTTTTCGACGACTGACTTTCATAGTCCATACATTCACAAAGGTCGCAATGTCTTGTCTGCTCAAGAAAGGGCAAAACTCCCAAGGCCATTGACGTCACTTGTCACAAAGTTGATCGCTCAGCATCAGTCAAGAATCACTGCGGAGGATTTTGCTCGAGATTCCGAAGACTATTTCGTTAGCAACAAGCTCGTCAAATTTTCGCATGTCTTAGATGAGATCAGGTTTGAAAACCAAGCCTCGAAATTAACGTTCTTCAAAGACGAGATGGGTGAGTACATCGAGGGTGACTTACCGCCTGGTTTTCTTGACTACAAAGTGTTGCCGGAGGTGATTGAACAGTACAATTTGGTTGTCAATCAGAAACCCACAGTCAACACCACGCCTGAGGACCACGCCAGTCGCCAAGAGGCAACTTCGGTGCTCCTAAACCATATACTAAAGCTCAGCTCAGGCCTTCCAGCCGACAGATTTTCCAAGATTATCAAGCCTATTATTTTCACTTCATTCTCTGTCTCTGACAGGGCCATTCGACTAATTCTTTTAAAGTACTTGCCCGAATTCCGCGACCGCTTGACTGACGTTGAAGTGCAAACGAAGGTTTTTATCAATTTACTTACCGGTTTACAAGACACAAACTTTCTCATCAGAGAAACGACATTGACTTCGATCACTTCCATCATCGAAAAGGTCAGCGTTAAACAAGTGAACCAAGATCTTCTCAAGATGTTAGCGAAGCTGCAAATGGACCCGAAGCCATCCATTAGAACCAACACTTTGATTCTCATTATCAATATTTCGGGTAAAATCTACTCAAATTCGCGAAACAGTGTCGTGATAACAGCTCTTGCAAAGTCTCTTCGTGATACTTTCACACCTTGCAAATTAGCAGCTTTGTCTGGCTTTGAGAGGCTCATAGAAACATTTTCTCTCGAGGAGATATGCTCTAAGATTTTGGGACAGTTGGCTGTTTCGTTGATGGACCCCAAGTCATTCAAGGTGAGGCAAGAATCTAAGCGCATCTTCGACTTGTACCTTGATTCTGTTGAGAAACACGCGGCATCACTTCCCCAGGACGAGGAAGACCAAGATGCCGAAGAGAAAGAGTTTTATAAAGCGTCCGCTATCGTGCCGGATAACATTGAAAATACGGTTCCAGAGCCCAGAAGCTCGCTCTCGATTGGTTGGAGCGTTGTTAATAGACTAGTCGCATCAGACGTGAATCCAGTGAAAGGTACTCTCGAGAAAGCCGTCAACACATCGACTCCCGATTTGACTCGGACATCATCGCCTCACACGGCTCAACAAGCCTCGCATGGATGGGATGAGGCACTGGATGACGATGGCCAGTGGGAAGATCAAGACGGCTTGACCGAGCTGATGATAGATGCTACCGTTCCCAGGTTCGGTTCCTCGACCATTCTGAAGGCGAAAAGCCAGCCAGTACCGCGCACGAGTATTAGCGACTCAAACAAGAAATCGAGACATATCTTGAGCTCGGGTAAGAAGCAACCAGGATCCACTCTCAAGCTTGATCTAGAGGTAGAGCCTGAGGATGACTCCTGGGGAGATGAATGGTGAAGGATTTGCGCCCGCGAACTTCACGCATAGCAACGTTTATAGTGATTCATATGCCACTTGAAGTGCAATTGTTATCACTCGCAATGACAAAATCGTCGCATCAGAACACGAAGTGGTACTAACAGTCCTTGACTCGTTTTAGTGAGCGCTACTTCAAGCAAATTTGTTCAAAATGGGCATAGTATATGGAATTGAATTAAGTCTCAGAAAAAACTGGGGGGCAAAGTATGTGTCGCGAAGACAAAGTCACTAGTCAGCAGCTTTCAACGATGAGTGTCGATCTGCACTGCGCAACGACTTGAGCTCCACGAGCATGTTGGAGTACTAAAATGGATCGAGCGATGCAAGGGGATCTGTTTCAAACGCATTCGGGTCAAGCTGAGATAGCCCAGGCTCGAACCGAAATCCGTCACCAGAAGCCTCCTCGAACATTCTAGTTTGAGATCCCGTTTCGCCAGCTTGCTTTATGTTTTCCTCAAGCATATACGGTGGTAAAAGGCGTCCAAAAATCTGAGTGTCGAGAGCATCAATTACTCCGGGAACATAGTCAACAGGCGGTTGGATGAACTCGTCGAGGGCATTGTTTTCAATGTTATTGCCCTCTATCATGGCATCCGCATCAAAATCCGCGCTCGGCTTCTGCAGAGCCTCATACATCTCGTTCTTGTAATTAGGATCATAAGTGCTCAAGGGGGCATCCATGACAGGTTTCTGATCTGACAGAAATTGTGGTTGATCTTGCTTCTCACGCGCAAAATCAAACAAACCGGCCATCGATGTTCCCGCCTGCTTGTCAACAGTATCTGTCTGATTACCAGCCTTCGCATCGACATCAAATTGATTAATCATATCAAAATTTGAAATGCTCATTTTCACCATGGCGTCATTGCTTGTGTCAAAATTAGGGACACCGTCGCCTCTCATCGAGCTCGTGGCTGTCTTCCGGTTCAACTGCTCGAACAACCTGTTCAAGATATTGTAGATTCTCATAGACGAATGGGACATATTCTTCATGTTGTCCAATACCTTCTTTCCAATCTCAATATCTTTTCGGATCATGTCTATATTTAAGTCGTCGTCAAAATACACACCCGCATAGTTCACTCCGCCAAGATTCTTCTCCAGATTGTTGTAATTGGCAAAGTGAAAGTAGTAAGCCAAACAAGCAATGGAGAAAAAAATCGTGTACATGGAAAACCAATATGTCCCGACCAAAAGATTCTGGTCGATCATTTTATTCGCAAGTTTGACTACCAATCTTGCGACCTTGATGCAGTTTCTTCCTCGGATGAGCGATCTTGGGTCTGCATTTTTTGACTGACTGCCATTACTGATGTAGTGGATGAAAGGTCGATACAAGCTGATCTGACAGTTCAAGAATGCAACGTGTAGATAATAGTTTGCCAATTTGAAGCGTTCGGGAATGTGAGAATCGCCACTTGAGTTACTTGGGTCAGTGGGCCGTAATTCTGTGGGAATATTTTCCATCCAATTTTTCAATTCAAACTCAAGTTTTGTCACTGTATCATGAATATTAGGTAGAGCTTGTTTTGGCCCCACTTTCGTTTTGACTTTTATTGGATACAACTCTTTCACAATGCGAGACAAAAGCATCGTTAATTTGGTGTGGTGATTAGCACATGCCGAAGACAGGAGTCGTCCGTTCTGTTTTTCTATCAAGAAAGCATCCCTGGTTATGAGTTGGTCATCGAGCTCAAGCGGAAATTCCTGATCAAACTCGTCTTCATTGATGGAACCGGGCAAACCTAGAAGGGAGTTGATATAAATATCCATCTTGTAAATCGTGTAAAATAGACGTTTTCTTGTGTCTATTTCAATTGGATCGAGCTTTCTGCGCGACTGAAACACCTCGAGATTTCTGTGTAAGCCTTCCTTCAAAGCACTCCTGAGCGCAATACCAATATATGAATAGCAGGTCGAAAGGCGAGCTGAACATTGTAGGTAAATTATCATCATGACTATCGTTTGAATGGCAGGAATGTCACTCACATTAGTGATATCAATGAGCTTTCTGGCTTCCAAGAAGTACTTATAGCCGTCATCCTCGAGGAGATCATTATTCACATTCCGGTCTGAGCTTTTGGAGAATAGCGAGCCGCACGCAAGGAGCGAGTACATGAATGGCAAGAATTTCTGTTGCCTATCTGTGTACTGAAGGGCATCAAGACTGTAGAGTAAGTCAACTTCTTGTAGTAATGACGGTCTGTGGTAGAACCTGAAAAGCACACAAGCCTTGTTCCAAGTAGTGTATATCAACTGAAGAGCTATCTCTTTCGGAGGCAAACAAATCTTGATTTCCGCACCAATCAGCTCATCTGGGGTAGCGCTTTGATGAGAGTCGGACTGAGGGGTTGTTGCGGGAGATCTCCCTGTATTGTTCAAATACATGTCACTTATATCATGCACGTTTAAATTTCCGGGGTTCTTGGCCTGTAGATGCCCAACAATCTTCTGAAATCTTTTGAAGTCGAACTCTTGAGGTGTCTCATCTAAGAAGTTGAAGCCAATGGATGGGAAAAGTGAGTTCAAAATATTCTGACTGAGAATGAGGTTGTCGTTTACCGTAGCTGCGGAGGGCTGTTTATTCATGGCTATCGATTGTAGCAAAGACGTCGACTGGGGCACGCTTGCCATCGGGACATATCCTTTACCCTTCTTCGTGTTTGGGCGGTCGTATGTGCAATTGAAGGAATATACCGTGCAATGTATACATGGTTGTCTGCCATCGCATTTCACCTTTTTGAGACGACAGTAGTCACATGCCCTGGTGACTCGGCGCCTCTTTGTCTCGCTTGGAATGGAAGACGTTGCACCTGAGTTGCTCACCAGCGGCGTGTGACTCAAGGCCTCTGACTTGCTGCTGGTACCAGTCATAGCTTTTGTAGTTGCGAAGTGGATATCAGATCACACGATAGTAAAATTCGCGTGGCCAAGGGTTGCAATTTGCAAGCTTACTTTCTTCCACGAGCCAGTGAATCTATTCGCAAATGTGAGAAGTTTGATTGTTGAAAGGGCGAGTCGCGCGTTCAGGGCTGGAAAGTCAAATTTGCGGAAATCTTCACTCACGCTGTAGCAGTTATTCACTGTCAACTTACGAGGAAGAATAACCGCGCAAAGAAGTAAGCAGTCAACCATGTGTAGTCCCGCCGCACGGCCTGATGCTTTTACGAGGCGATACATCTTTGCATACTCTCTTGCCGACTTTTGGAATTTATAGTTTACTCAGCATGAAGGTTAATGTTGGGAATGAAACAAATTGAGAGAATTAATGCTTGCAGTTCAATATTCGATTTTTGCAGAGCAAATTTGCTCTATGCCAAAAAGCGCGTCGAAGAATATCTCACTGTGTTTCTGTTGTCTCCGGGCTCGGGGCCGAAAAAAGTGCCAACTATCACAAAATTGTCACACCTCAGAAGGCTAAAGAAAAGCATAATGCAATTAGAATTGGGCTCTTCATCACGAAATTCATGGTGCCCAAAACATTGCTAGAGAAACAAAAAGGAAAATTGAACAGCTGGTCAAAAAAATATACGAGAAATTTGATCTAATTTTGTGCGAGAGCAACTAGCTGCGCGGGCGAATCAAACTTCTGAGACATGACGACCATGGCCGCCCACCACATAAGAACCAAAATTCATAAAAACATTTCTTTAACATTTGCAAGTATGTAGTTCAGAGCTATCTGCAGTTTTAGTTTTGTTTAAATTCGGTGCTTCTCGTTTTATCAGGATCTCACCAGCCATGTAAGCGCATGCACTGGGTCTACTTTGCACCGTTGAAAACTTTGGAGCAGCCGCCGCCAATCCACACCGCGATAAGTAAGCAAGTGCGCGATCGTGGGGCTGACGTGACTACACCTTTACACCATGCGATGCGTATCGATGAAGCCGTGTTTTTAGTCATCCAACTATAGCCGCCACTTAATTACCATTTATGAGTGCAATTCTCTCTGCGGACGACTTAAATGATTTTATCTCTCCCGGAGTGGCATGTATAAAGCCAGTGGAGACCCCCGATGCAGACGCAGATATCGCCGGTGAAGTGGAGATTCAAATAGATGAAAACGGTGATCCACTCGAGATATCTAAGATTGATGGCAAAGTGTCCAAACTTTCACCTGCGCAGATTCTGTTGGCAGACTGTCTTGCTTGTTCTGGGTGTATTACATCGGCAGAAGAGGTACTTGTCGCTCAGCACAGCCACGATCAGCTTCTCAAGGCCCTTCGAGATGGCTCGAAGTCTTTTGTTGTGAGCATATCGCATCAGTCAAGATCATCACTAGCGCACGCTTATGGATACACAGTTGAGCAGATGGACAGACTCTTGATATCATTTTTTCAGAATCAGCTCGGGTTCAAGTTTGTTGTGGGCACTGCGCTTGGGCGCAAACTATCATTATTGCAGGAATCACACCAATTAATGCAAAGAAAATCAGGCGCCCAGAGATCGCCTGTACTCTCATCCATTTGCCCAGGATGGGTTTTGTATGCGGAGAAAACGCACCCATATGTTTTGCCGTACATGTCGACTGTCAAGTCCGCACAGCAGATCACCGGCTGCATTCTCAAGTCATTGGCTGCACAGGAGCTAAATGTCTCCCGTGAGGATATATATCACTTGTCCATCATGCCATGCTTTGACAAAAAGCTTGAAAGTGCGCGCCCAGAAACAAGTGAAGGTTTGTCTTCACCCGACGTTGACTGTGTTTTGACTGCAAAAGAGCTTGTCAACTTGATAGAGACCTCAGAGTACAGTTTGATACCCGAAAAGGGGCTCGATGCCCTCCCGAATGCACCAATCATGGACCTTTATAAAGCATGTGCCCCTTCATCGTGGCCCTTCAAGGAGTTGTCATGGTCGAATGACTCAGGCTCGCAATCAGGCGGTTACGCTCACAATTATCTAACCATCTACAAGAATCATCTCCTACATAAGGACCCAAATCTGTACAAAGAGGATAACTTCAGTATTATCACGCTAGAAGGAAAAAACGCGGATATTTATGAGATGAGATTGATGCACAATGACGAGAAAATGGCATCTGCCGCGGTTGTCAATGGCTTTAGAAACATTCAAAATTTGGTAAGACGCCTCAAACCCGTGCCTAGTGGTACGAAAACAACAAAAACAAATCCGCTCGCTGCGAGACGCCGTGCACGTCTTGGCGGAAAGCTGAGCGCCCCCGCATCTGCTGCCGAGGAGACTGCGGACGCGTCAAAATGCGACTACGTAGAAATCATGGCATGTCCCAACGGCTGTATTAATGGCGGAGGTCAGATCTCAAGTCCGGAGCCGAGCCTTGAAAAAGAATGGCTCACGCAAGTTAAAGATGTGTACGAACAGATTGAGATCGTGGACTTGGCGTCTCATGGCAATGCTAACTTGGTCGATCTGGTTTTGTCGTGGAGCGTAAAATTCGGCGACGAGGCCGGAATTTCGCAGTCGCGGCTCTACCACACTAGCTTCACTCAAGTCGAAAAGCCAACTGATCCTAATTCCATCTTATTAGGAGCAAAATGGTAGACTTGCGGGCGCTATCAATTTATGAACACAGAGTTTCAGTGCGTATCAATCATATGTTTGTATTTAGTTTTTTTTTGGTTTTGCAGAATTCTGATCATTTGCCATCTTCTGACATGTGACCTAACGATCGCACTAAGAGTCCTTCCCACATCACATACGCAGTCTCTTTGAAAAAGTCTGATGTCTCTCAAATATCCTTGAAACATGTTGAAGAGATATTTCGGCACCTCAGTACCCGGGCTCAGGATACAACTTTCTCAAAAGAGCCCTGGGGATCCAAATAGATTTCGGGCCGCCTTCGCTAAGAACGAAAAGCCAAGTGAGCCCCGAAAAGAGAGAGCTTCTGCATCTCCGAACAGATTCAGATCTTTGCATGAAAGGAACAGCCAACAAAATAATGTAAAAAGGGGAAACAACCTAAACGGGCGTGATACTAAAACGGGACCGGCATTTAGAGGCGGTAACAGATTTCCAAACAGAAGATTCGAAATGCACAGGCCCATGTTCGAGATAAATACCGGATCAGAGAGAGCACAGACTGCCCTTAAGAGCCTTATCATGAAGGTGAAAGATAAGAGTAGCAACTATGACGTGCACTACGTCGATCCTCATTCGAAGGAGTTTCTCACTGTGAGCTTGGAAAGTTTGGTGAACAAGCTCGACTTGCGGAAAGAGGGTATCAGGGTGCTACCTCCTCAAGCTGATGGGCTTCCCATCATTCGCGTCATCCCCGTGAGTGAAATGCTAGAATCTTATGTTGACGAGCTAGCGGCGATAAAGCAACAGGAGTTGCTTGATATGGGGAGTGCACGTGCTCTCAAAGCGGCTAGCATGCGTGCTCAAGCCGAAAGAAAGAAGTCGGCAACAAAGATCTTGACTTTATCTTGGTCGATCAGCGTGAGCGATTTACAAAATCAGAAAAGAAACGAGATCGAGAAAAGGCTCAACAAGGACGGCAAATTAGTAGTATTTATTGGAGAGAAAAGCTCTCTTTCGAGTGCCAGAAGTATCGCAGAGAAGGAGGATGCGCTAGCGAAGCAACTCAAGACCTCCAACACAAACTGGGAGCGCATGGACGAGGACGAGCATGCGCTTGAGATGAAAAGAAGGGAAATGATTTTTGGAAAGCTCGATGAAGTTCTACAAGAACTAGACTGCAAATGGGAGATTTCGGGTAGCTTAGATGCCCGAATGATGATCAAGCTATCATCGAATAATAAGACAAACACCAACAACGAGAAAAAAGACGCAGAGTTGTCACCAAAAGAACTCAAAAGATTGAGGAAATTAGAAAAGGCGCGAGAGAAGTCACAACAAAAGGCGAGCAAATTGGCAGAAGATGACATAGATTCGCTCTACCTGTTGAAGATCGAGGATTGATGCTTGTATATAGTTTATTAGGTTATTCGTTTAGTTATACCGACCTCTGCCATGAACGCCCGTTCAAACACTACCGTACTTCGTATGCGTCTTGTCGGCTGATGAACCCTGATGAAGCCGCTCACGGTCCGCTCTCAACTTCTTTACCTTGTAGCCATACTCATGCCCCATGATCAACTCATCAACTATAGGATAATTTACCAATTTTTTGACTTCAATCTGATCCAAGTTGTAGTTATTAATAACAGAGCAAGCCATGCGATATACACGCTCATCATCATCAAACATCTCACTGTCGTAATCGATATCAGGATTGATACTCCTGACTATTTCGTCGATTCGTTCATGATCGTCATCCTGAGGGAGACTCTTGATGTTGAGAGAAGCCATATCTTCGGAAGTTTTTATAGAACTCTCGGGAGAGGCTTTTAGCTTCGGAGAGCTGACGTAAACCCCACGTGTCGAGGTATTGTTCAGCCCAAGTGACGCGGCATACAGAGTCTGGGGCACGGGCTTCGACAGGCTGCCCTGGAAAGCATACTGCTCGGAAGTACTCTGTATGTTTGAGCGGTGCGCACTTCCCAGGTGACTAGGGGCTTGATGTTGAGACAAGCTGTGAGATTGCAGTAGCCAGTGCTTCTGTTTTCCATCTCCATGATACCTTAAGCCTTGATTAATCCTTCCCATTCGGCCGTTCGAGGACGGATGCGCGATTGAAGCGTCAACAGAGTTAAATTGTTTATAGTCTTTGTAGTAGTCGCCATAGAATGTCAAGCGAAAGTCTATCACAAGGTCTTTGATCCCGATCATGTCACGAAACGCGTAGTAAAATTCAAGCCTCCCGTTAGGTATCTTTGAGATAGTAAAGGGCTTGTAAGAAAAGGATAGCCAGTGGCCGATAGCAAACGCAACCAACTCGACACATAGCAACGCATTTTGTATCGAAACACCTATATTCGGAGCACCACTTTCGTCCGGCGAATTGTTGCCCGGTAAGATACCAGTGAAGTTGAGAATTGCCAAAATGACACCTTGCCAATACGACGCAAAAATTATGAGTTTCACACAAAGAAACTTTCCAACTGGGTTGAACGGTTTGAGATCATTCCACAAAATCTTCCAAAATATTGCAAGACAATAAAGTGAGAGTGACACACTTATGTTGTAGACAATTGTGAACCATAAATATAATGAGCGTATGCTCATATCATTCACATCGTACATTCCCAATAATTCTAAGAATAGTATACCGAAGCAAATTATTGGCTTCAACCAGACATACTGAAGTATGCCTCGTTTTATGTTCAAGAATGTTTTTGGGTCTGAGATGTCTAGGTCCGGCAACACATACAGAAATAGACCAGGATGCGCCACGGGAGGACGTCCGCTTGTCATTATAATGATGCTTTTGGCGCCTCCGAGCATGTTAATCAATAGGGAGAAAAAAGTGTAGATAACGAAGGCCTCGTAAATCTCTCGGGTCGGCTCAATGATGTACTTGTTAAGCATGCTTGTTGGATTCGTGAGCATAGAATAGCAGGATATTGCAAAAAGTGGAATAATCCATTGAATGCGAATCATCAATCTTTGTTGGAAGGGCTTTCTGTAGTTTCTGAGATGCATAAACACGGAGCACAATATGACCAAAGTGGCGAAAGCCGAGGACCAGCCCGACACGGTGACAATCCAATGCGGTAGAACAATTGGGTCAGGCACCATTGCTGTTCATGTGTAAAGCTATGGCCCTTGATTAAGGGTTGAGGAGCAAATTAGTGATGTGACATGTGCTTAGACCGGTTTACAGACAATCTACTCTTCGCCTCGTACCCCATGCACTCCTAGTGCGGAATCCTATCCCTTTGCAGCTACCAAAGTTGCCACGCGTGCATACAGAGCAATAGTGATAGACTGATGAACGCCTTTATCAAGAATTGTTCGAATTTACCAATTTCTATTTTGAATATCTGATCCTCTACATCAAACTTAGGCGCTTTCTATTTTTGTTATATATTTAACTCATGCTATTCCTGCCTCCTTCGCCCGCTTGAGACGATCTTTCTCTTCATTGATCTTCTGGAGATCCTTCTCTGTCACGAGATGATGTTTGTGATTCAGTGCCTTCACAAAACTAGTCAGGGGTACATTATTATCATTTGAGGTGGTCGCAACTAAAGTCTCTGCAGCATTAGAATCGTTGCCCGAGGAATTTGCAGGCTGCAAATAGGCGTCAACGTCATGAAGTGACTCCTTCGATTCGTCACCCCCGATTAGAAAAGCAGGTTTGCTTTCAGTAATATGACAATACTGAATTGAGAGCAAGAATGGGTCGTTGATGACATCCTCGATGAACGCCCTCTTCGTGACGTCAACTTTGAGCATGTATGCAATGAGTTCCCGTGAATGCGGTGGAAGAATGCGTAGGAGTCTTTCAGGCCCATACTTGGGAATGGACTCTTTCCCCACACTGAGCTCCTTGGTCTTCGATTCCATAAGCTCACGCTCACTCAATTGTTCATTCATGTCATTCAAACATGCGAATGCCCTATAAGACGGATCAGCGGCTTTGGGAAGTTTCCAGGGAAACCTTTTGAGAACCATACAGCAGAAGATAATGGCAATTGACCAGACATCAGCAAGTCTCGCATCATATCCATCTTCTATTGTCGGTTCGAAAACCTCCGGTGCCAAGTATGGATCGCTTCCAACTATTCCCTTGGCGTACATAAGCTTATGCGTACTATCAAGCATGACATCATTCACGCCTGCATCCACATCATCTAGAGACTTCTTGAACTGGAATGCCGATCCAAAATCAATGAGTTTGAGAATACCATCTTGGTTCACCACACAGTTGTCCAACTTCAAATCACGATGGGCTATACCGGATTGATGCAAGTGCCGAACTCCATTTACTATCTGCCTGAAATAGCAACAGATTTCATCATACTTCATGAGGCCGGACATAACCAAATTGAAGAAGTCGTAAGGGCAATACTCCATAACAATAAAGTACTCTGGCGTTGACGTACCGTCAGATTTCTCGTGATAAAGCTCGATCGTGTTGATCAAGTTTTGCTGTGATAGGTGCTCGCCAACCAAGAATTCGTTTCTTACTTTTCGAATGTAGTCCTGCTCGTTTTCGTGCTTGAGCTTACTTCTGAACTTTTTGAGCGCGTAGATTCGGGCCGAGTCGTTTTTGTCGCTAATCAAATTGACTGATCCGCTTGCGCCCGTACCAATGAGACGGCCAACATCGTATTTCTCCGCAATCTTTGATGTCAGGGCAGGCAAGTGACAAGATGATTTGGTCTTCGGAAGGTCGCTATGATCTTTCGGATGAAGAATTTTGAAAAAACGCTTCAACAGAAGGTGACTCTCCAGACGATGATCTTTCTTTTTTCCTTTCTTCCTGTGTTTTTCTTTTCCGTCATGATGAAGTATCAGCATAAATGAAGCTGACGTTTCAGAGTCTGAAGCGACTTGCGCGGACGTGACGGATGGCGTCACTGGCGTTGACTCAGAACCTGAAATGTTTTCACTGGTGGATTTCACGGAATTGGAACTTGACTGGGACAGAACAGACCCTTTTGAGTCCCGGCTTCGCAAGAAGAAGCGGTGGGAGTGGTTGCTATCTCCAGATTGTGGGTTGCTCACATTTGGTTGAAGTTTAATTGGACTTGGCGGAGTCGAGCCCCTAAAAAGATCTCTCAAAGACTTATGCAGCTTTTTCTCGGCCACCATTTTCCCTGAAGCCCCGAGCGTCAATCGCTGAGAGTCTGTGTGAAGTCAAAAAGAACAATAGATTTTTCCAGGTTTGGAAGTCTTACCCGATCACGTTCGCGGCACAAAATCTCAAGTAATAGCTTATGAAACGAACGCTAATATATGGTAAAGCTGTGTAATTGATCAACTCCAGAACAGTATGGCAGCAAAACTCTTAGTTTCGTGAATAGGTTTAAATTTATCTGTCGTGTTTCGCTTGTCTAGCTTGTATTTGGCTCATATTCAATTTCTGATACGCTGAATGCGACTTCCTAATTCGTGAGTCGACGACACCTTATTCCGCGGGGCGCATAAGCGGAACGCCCGGATAAGTATCTGCCTTATAAAATAATAGTGCACTTATCAAGGTCGTTGACTTTCCATGAACTGTGATCCGTCCAATTGTTGAATATCAAACTTAATATCCCTAGATAGAGGTTTGGGCAAATGCAGCATCAGATAGTGACAAAGCTTTAGCAGAAAACCGTTCAGCGAGTGACCGCGGGACGGACCATTGCACAATCGCTACTTCTCGCAGCTTTATCATATTGGTCTAGTGTACATCGTAAATAAACAAAAAGTAATAAAGTCATTCACCGAAAATTGATGAGGCGCTGCATCTCTTCGTCTCCCTGACTGGCACGTTTGCTTCTTGAGTCGTTGAAAGCGCCATATTCTGCGTCAGATGCTTCGTCTTCCGTGAAGTCCTCGATGATAGTTTTGTGCACACCCTGGACATTTACCACGGACTCCACAATACCTCCAGTGCGATATGGTCTGGGCTCTAAATACATTCCATTTCCATTGGTGATGTTAATGCCACGAATGTGCTCCACATCATCTTTCGCATCACCCAACTCCGTCAAATCCGACAGCCTTCTTCGGTCGAGAGAGCTTCCGTTTGATTTTTTGTGATTGGCCTTTGCCTCATTGAGCACTTCTCTTTCGGATGAGAAGACTTCGTTGTAGGCCTCAGGGTGAACTTTATCGTCGCCCAGTAACAATTCACGATCTACCGGAAGCGTTGCACCTGGTGCAGGCAGAGCGTCTTTATTTGGTCTTTTAATCTTCACGAAAGACTTGGAAGTCTCTAACGGGTTCAGAGCCGGATTCAACGGGGCAAGCATGGGTGATCCCAAGCCACCCGCGCCTCTAATGCGGTTGGGCGACGTGGAAAGGGCCCTGGATTTGAGTAAAGACTTGGCAGTCGCTTGAGCTCCATCCGTGTGTCCCTCAGATGAGTTTCTCTTGGACGTGTTGGCGGACTGGTACAAGTTGTGCAAATATGCAGTGAGGTTTCTTTTGTAAAGTGGTCCCGGATTCTCACGCTTGATGTTGTTGTTGATGTCGATGTAAACGTCTGACTCATCAACAATTTCCTCACCGATCAACTCTTCAATTACATCTTCAAGAGTCAAAACACCCAAGGACCCTGTAGGCTCACCTGGAGTATCGCTTACAACTATCATATGCGACTTACCCTCTTGGAAGTAATTCAAGATGTTTAAGCATGAAGTGTCTGCAGCAGTCTCGGGTAAAGTGGCAAGAGGAAACAGGGCCACTGGCAATGCGTCTTCGGGATCGTAGGAAATTAACACACGCACAAGCAACATACCAACAAAGTTCATTGGCTCGCCAGGTATGTGAATTGGAATACGAGAGAACCCTGCATTGAATATCTCTTCGACAGTTGCTTCGTCCAAAATCTTATTCGACGGCATGGTGTAGACTCTATCCATCGGTGTCATGATCTGCGACACGGGCTTTTCCTTCAAATCCAAGACAGCGGAGATGATAGTTACTTCATCCTGGTTCAATCTCTCCACACCCATTGTTCTATGCAATGTCACCAAAGTCTTCAACCCAGATTTTTTGTACACTGTTCCGTGATCCTCGCCCAACGTGTAGTCTAAAAGAAGAGCACAGGGATAAGCCACAGGGTACATGAGGTACATCAAGAAAAGCACGAACGGGGAAAATAGCGCACCAGCTTGCAAGCCATAGCGAACACAAATCGACTGTGGGATAATCTCGCCGAAAATGACGATAGACGCGGTGGAAGCCACGACTGCAGGCCAACCTCCGCCTAGGCATCTGTCTAAAACGATGGGCAAACTTTCGTTGGTAATCACATTGGAAAGTAATAACGTCACTAAGACCCAATGCTTACCTTTGCCGGTCAAATTTAACACTTTCCTAGCATGCTTTCTTTCGTGGGCTTCACCCGAAGTGGCTATGACTTTTAAATACACCTCATCTTGGCCCATAAGAGCCAACGTCAATCCAGCAAACACGCCACCGGCCAAGACGAGACAAGCTGAAATCAATAGGTTCATATAAAGCTGCTGAGCGGTCATAATCTCAGGCTCAGCCGAAATCTCCACAGCGGCAACGGGCATGCCATGCACTAAGCGTGCCACGGTGGAAAACAAGAGCGCCATTTTCGTGGCGGCACCTCCACTAGCTATAGAGGGAACATGTCGATCTCGAGGTTGAATTTTTGTCATAAGTTGGGGAAATGTTCTGAAGAATCTGTATGAAAACGGGGCCTATGTAAGACGTTGGACGTGACTGTGGTTGGAGCAACTGGGGATCTGGGCTGTATTCTATATATTGCCGTCTCGTGCGAACTCCATGCAGTTACTATTAAGAGATTCTAGGGCGAGCCGATGCTTGTGGCTAATAGATGCGAGTCACGTTCTCAAGTTTGGTTCTGTGGATATCATTGATTTATTTATGATCCAATTTGAATTTTGATTTTGGTGTTCTATGTGGAATCTCTTGAGTCTAATATGCCCTAGCTTATGGGCATCATCCTCGTTGTCTCCTCCTATCTTCGTCCACCGATCGAGCAACATGCAGGCCCCAGGCACCTTGGCAGC
>ERZ794936.507-NODE-507-length-18216-cov-31.898409_pt1 | contig 18216 bp, 9 predicted proteins | sample MGYA00511083_ERZ794936 | MGnify/ENA primary metagenome ERZ794936 (study PRJEB30137, sample SAMN04331409) | food metagenome | isolation source: Y2 must sample point D1 replicate A | place: Australia: South Australia | collected 2014 ... | reverse complement strand
CTGTCCGTTTGCTATAGTATGCTTATGTTTATAGTTGTGGCAAAGTGAAGTACACCATATCTCGCGTGATTAGCTGTCAGTAAAACAAGAAACACACACACAAAAACAAAGAAAAAAAAAAAAAAAAAAAAAAAAAAGAAAGCAAAAAGAAAAAAATTCACAAAAAGCGAGACGCCAACTGCGGGCAAAAACTATCGGGGTCTGTAGTATTTTCACAGTCTTACAACAATAACAGTAGCAAGTCAAACCGAGGCAGTAAGCTTACTTATCACCATATTATTTATCTGCTCATGAAAGACCTATAGATTGGAGATATCGAATATTTTGTTCGGTCTTGAATGGCACTTTTTATCACAAACGTTTCCAAATTAGTTATCAGCACTTCATTTGACTGAGAAAGTAGCCTATTCTTGAACACTCACTTTCCACTAACATCTCAATCGAAAACCAAAACAAAAACCAAAACACAAACCAAAGAGGGCCTTCAAACACCAATAAAAAAAAACAAACACAAAAAGACTTTCGAGCATCTTTCCTAAACACTATTTAAAAGAGACTAAAGATAATTCGCTAGAGACTCTGAACGGAAAAAATTTTTGCTAATTGCACACAAGTCATCATCATCACTATCATAATGGCGAAAAAATCGAATAAAAAAACTAACCAAAGAAAAAAAACGCAACAGTTCACCAAGAGAAGAAACATGACTCCTCAAAAATCCGGGACTCCTGTTTCCGTGGACTCTTCTGCTGCCTCTGAAATAAACGAACCACAAGTCATTCCCACAAACAATGTTTCTCAAGACATTTCCACTGTAGCCACGATCTCGGATAAGAACGGCTTGCAAGGAGCAGCTAAAGAACCTTCTGTGCGCTCAACACCAGCACAAGAAGAGCAAGCTTTTTCTGCTCCAGAAGCACTGCAAGAGCCTGACGAAGCTGACGAAATCACACCTTTGATTGCAAACAAAGACGAATATGGCCTTAAATCTCCAAATGCCCGTCCAATCATGGATCCGTCATTGGATTTCCCGGGGATTGTTGCTTCCGAGGTGCAGGGCTTAGAAGACGACTATTTGGAAAGAAGATCACAACTGTCTATGAGACGTTCTCGTGCGAACTCCACGTACTCATCTATTTCCAAAACCACAAGAACTCCATACGAAACGTCTATTTCAAAGGGCGAGGATAAAGAAATGACAAACCCACATGGATTGAGCACAACAAGGGTCAGAATTATTCTTTGGTCTATGTACATGGGTATTTTTTTGGCCTCTTTAGACATTTCCATTGTTTCGACATTGCTGACACACATTGCTTCTGAATTCAACGAGTTGGGAAGAATATCATTTATTGTTACCGCATACTTGTTGAGTAACGCAACATTCCAGCCCCTTTACGGTAAAATCAGTGATATCTTTGGAAGAAAATCCGTTTTCATTTTTTGCAACATCATGTTCAGTGCCGGTTGCTACTGCTGTGGAGTTAGTAATGGGCTATGGGGCTTGGTGATTGGGAGATTTGTTAGTGGTATTGGTGGAGGTGGGATGACCTCTATGGCCACCATCGCAACATCTGATTTGGTGTCTTTGAGAGACAGAGCATACTACCAGGGTATCGGGAACATGTTTTACGGGTTGGGGATTGCTATTGGAGGGCTGATTGGTGGCCAAGTCAACGATTGGTTTGGATGGAGATGGGCTTTTTTGTTACAGGTTCCCCTTTCCGCAGTATCATGTTTGGCAATCGTTATTTACATGAATCTGCCAAAACCAGATGCTTCTCTATATGGTAGCAACATGAGGGAAAAACTTGGCAAGATTGATTGGTGGGGGTCTTTGGTCTTGATCACATTTTTGGCCCTTTTCATTTTGGGCAGCAATGTGTACATCTACTTGGCTTCGTTCATGTTCATGCTTCTGTTTATTTACATTGAATTGAACATCAAATCCAAAGATCCGATTTTGCCCGTTCATTTTTTGAAAGACAGAAGTGTTTTTGGTGCCAGTTTTGCTAATTGGTTTTGTATGATGACCTCTATCACGTTATTGTACTACTTGCCAATCTATTGGTCCACAATCATAGAACTTTCTGCTACCGAAACCGGTAAGAGATTAGCTCCTAATTTTTTCAGCACAGGTTTTGGTTCATTAGGTTCTGGAATTTATTTGAAAAGGACTGGTAAGTACTATAACTTTTTGATGGGATGGTCCATTTTTGGTGTTTTGGGTTGTTTGAAAATTTGGTTAATCAACCCATCAGTAAGTGTTCTTCAACAATACCTGATGTTTGTTGTTCCTGGGTTTGCCATGAGTGTGATGATTACAATTACTTTGTTGGTGATCATTGCCGCTGTTCCAAAAGAACATCAAGCTTCGTGCACTTCTATTTCGTATGCCTTTAGATCAACAGGGTCTACCATTGGTGTGTCTATTGGGGGTGCTATTTTCAAAAAAACAGTGGAAAAACTGCTATACAAGAAAGTCTTGCCATTGGAAAGTCCTGAGCATTCAAAAAAAGAATTGATGAAAATTATTGAAACTGCCATGCAGAATTCTGATTACGTCAAAAAGGCACCAAGTTTTGTGAAACCAGTGTTGAAAGATTGTTACAACTACGCGTTAAAAAACACATTTTTGTTCTGTTTGGTTGCGTTCATATTAGCCACGTTGTCTGTATCCATGGTCAGAGAATTCAAATTGCACACATCTGCTGACAGGGATGATTTGATTGAAGAAGAAGAAGAAGGTTCAAATGGAGAGCCAGCAGCTGTTTAGAGAATATACAGATTGCAAATCGGCTTCTTTAAAGCTTAGATTCTTAAAAAAACTTGAGTTTTTGTGTACTGAACTTTAATTCTTTGCTTAGAAGCTCTTTAAAAATATTCTTTGATATAATTAAACAGAGGAAACTTTGTCACTATTCCCGTATTTTTTATTTTATTAAACTATAGTCATTTCCAAACCTGGCGTAAATTATTATTTAGTTACCCGACTTCCGACAATAATGTTATTACTTCCAACTCAAGTACGATTTGATTGGCTCTTTTGACTTATCACTCAATACGATTCATGCTCAGTATTTTTTTTTTTTTTTTTTTCTTCCATCAGATCTCTCTCAACTCAACTCGCCTTGTCTTTGTTGATGCATTTTCTTTTTTGAAATTTGGCAAACTCAAGGTTCAATTCGAACATGTCTTGGTGCAACATGCGATATCTCCTGTGAAAATGGGTTTAAATTGATTTTGTGTATTCATGGATTGTCGGTTTTTTCATTACTCTTTCTTGAATCACGATTTATTTGTTTCTCTAAGCTGGTCCAACTTGCAAGAATAAAAACAGGTTAAACCAAAAACCCACACAGTTTAAAGTATACACTCCCCACCCCCCCCAATAAAAATGTTGTCCTCTAGAGTTTTGAGATTCGCCACTTCCAGATCTGTTATGTCTGCTTCCACCAAATTCTCCAAAGACCAAGTCTATAAATCATCTCCAACCTTGTGGTTAGGTAAAGAGGGTAAAAGATTAACCAAAAACATTGGTATTTGGGCTGGTTTCATGGCTGTCTGTATCTGCTGGCCATATTCCATCAAATTTTTGGCTGGTCATTAAACAAAAGTTTTGTCATGAAAAATCCATTCAAATTTTTGTTTCCATCAATAAAGAAAAAATATAAAAAATATTCAACACTCATCAAACAATCAACAAGCAAAAAAAAAAAAAGAAATGAAATAGAAACACAAGAAATGTCATTTATAATTATAAACTAGGTCAAGGGCGTTGTTGGAGTGTGCCATAAAACTCAATTACTTTGAAGTTTCTCTTTCTTGTTCTCATCTTTTACTGAGCCCATGCTTATATTTAAGATGATTTTTCAGCTTACTTAGAACGAAAAACGAAAAACAAAGAGCGGCTAATGTTAGTGGAACACTTTTGCACATTACGCGCCAATATTTATAATATAATATTGTTAACTTATTATACATCAGTATCATGCATTGGAATCTAAAGATTGGAGTACCAATTATTCGTTTCCTGGTGGACCCGTAGGTTTTGCTTTAGGACCCCAAAATTTGGATGGGTTTTCTTGATATCTCACGATTTTCAATGATCTCAATTTATCGATTTTCCCTGAAGTTTCGTTTTTGTCGAAGCTTAGTTTATCTTTTAGTTCTTGTGGAATAGAATCGCCAATAGTGCTGTTAGCGAAAATCTTGTACCCAATCATTTTATCTGTCAAAGACTTGCAGTTTTTATAGTCAAAATCAGGTTTCTCCAGCTCAGTAAATTTTTTCAAAACGTACCAAATGACATCCCAGTTGGCATCTGTCTTTAAGCATGAAGGTTGTGCATGCGTCAAGGAGGTTGTGTACCCCATGGATCCCAAACCGGCAGAAACTTTTGACAAACTTGGAACACTTAGTTTCAAAATTGACGAAATTGTGTTTGGGGAAAAGTAAAATGGGCTGTCTGGCAACTCGCTTGCAGCCAAAGTTAGCATACCTTCAATTCTTTTACGGGTCTTGTAGATATCGTCTTTGTGTTCTTCTTTATTGATTCTCAAAATCTCATTCACAAACTCAGCATTGTGCAAGGGACCACCGTACATGGGCCCCACCATATGATGCACGCTGCCACAAAATTTACAGTTTTCATCAATAGGCGGACTTTTGCTCAATCCGTATTTGATAAACATAGTACCTTTGCTGTTTTCCCTTTCCTCTTTTTTGCCCATTGCTTGGGTTGTGATCGCATGACATCCGGAACATGAGTAACCCACCATCATTTCACTCATGTGGTTTTTCACCAAAATAGGCTTGTTGACAACTCTTACAAACACTCTGACGTAATAATCGATGCTCAAGGAAAGCAACGGCTCGACATATCTCCCGTATTTGGCAGCTGTGCTTTTGATCAACCCCAAAACTAGCCTCAATGCACTTTCGTGTGTGGCGTCTTTGTTGGTCAGATTCACCCCACCATACAATGCAAAACATTTCTCAGGATACGTGTTTCCGGCCAAAACTTGCAAATCCGTACATGTTACAAGCAAAAGCCCTCCAGATCTCACAGATTGAACTGCAGCATCAATGAACGGGGCTACCGTGCCGTAAGGATCCAGATCAATGACGTCAAATTTCTTAGTGTACATGACCATATTGCAACTTGCTTCGTTTGCACGAACGTTATCTTCAACTTCGTTGTACCTAATGTTTTGATTAATGGAGGCTACTGCAGCAGACAGCAGATCGTTTGCAACAACTTTTTTGACGCTTGGAATCTCTTTAGCAAATCTAATTGACCTCAACCCTGTGGCACTCAACCCTTCAAGAAGCTCAATTCCCCTTGGTGCCCTTTTCAATTTTTTCACAGGCTCACCGTTTTCTAGTGCGGCATTTGAATCACCAGTGCTTTGTTCATTATTTGAATCAGGAAGGTCCGGTGTCTTGTTCGTATCTTTGTTGAAATATAAGTTGTCCCAAGCTTTAATGGCCGTAACACTCAAATCTCTGTTGAACTGTTGAATTGGGTTGTAGAAAACGTCTTGCTTTTCACCTTTGGGAGTCAAAATCGAAGCTTTACCCTCGGTAATAACGTTGAAGTTTTCTTCAATGGCAGCTCTTTCTTCTGTGCTCATGGTTCTGCTAACTGTTTTAAAGATCCTGGGGAGTAGATTTCGTGGTAGTAAACGTGGTAGCAAAACGTTTTGCATGCAAAAATCCACTATGAAAAGTTTGTCAACGTTTTATGAATTCGACTTTAAGATCTCAATTTTAAGACAATCGCTTTGGTCGCGACCCTCAACCGCAGCAGCATTGTCTGATGGAAAGCTTGAGATGAGGAGCCTGCATTGGAGAAATTCGATCAGAAATAAAAAAAAAAAAAAAAAAACAAACTAAAAAGTATAACCGACAGAAAAAAAAAAAGAAAGAAAAAACTAAGCGATAAAGGAACGTTTCAAGATGACAGTAATTCTTGGTTTTTGCAGATAAGGCCTTTAGAGGTGACGTTACGATAAAAAGAAAACCTGATACAAAGACACAGCAGGTTTTTCAAAATTTTATGCCTGGTGGGCACTTTCTCCGTGGAAACCGTACCCGCTGTGCTTGAAAAGTCGTGTCGCGCCAATTTAGAAGAGGCCTGGTGTAATTGTAATTGTTTTTTTGTATGTTGCACTATTTCGGGCCCTTTACTTGAAAGACAGGCACAATCAGAATAATTGATATCATTTCCAAACAGTTGTATCAAACAGAGCTCTTTGCTTTTATTTTTTTATTTTTCTTATATTTTTGAAATAGAACACAGTTGTCGCAATGTTAAAATAGTTGTGCCCGTATGAAAGTCTATCATATGTGCATCTGAACTGCCATTGCACCCCCTGTAGACAATGTATTTGCTGAATTGTTGTCTCACGTGTTTGATGTGCTGGCCAACAAATCATTTATTCTTTCCATGCTTTGAATTAAAGCACCCAACAACAATAATAACAACAACCTTGTTTCTAGTTTTGTGCGTCTGCACATCGTGTGGGTTTTTTTTTAGCCTACAAAATTTCGTGTTTCTCTTGGTTCCGCGTTTTTCATCACTTTCAAGCACAATAAAGCAACACAATCAACTGAGATTACTAAACCGGTGAAATAACAAACCAAACCAAACCCCTCCCCCTCCCCTGCTACACTCCATACACCTTTTAATCAAACAACACCAATGACTCAAGAAAAGATATCAATTAACGATCTTTTGTTCCCGAAAACCACTGTGATAAATATTGCCAAAAACAATGAAACTGATACAAGAAAAATCATCATGACCAAAGACACCCAAACTGCTCTGCAGAGGGCGAGCACTGTGTTTTTGAATTATTTGATGAATGCAGCAAGAGAAACTGCTTACAATAACAACAAGAAATCAGTTAATGTTGATGATGTGTTCGATAGTGTTGAAAAGCTAGGTTTTGGTGTAGGGTTTTCAGATCAACTACGTGCACTTTTCCAAGATTATCAAGATGCCTCAGCAAAAAAGAAGGAGGTTCGAGAGAAGTTGAAAAGCCTGAACAGTGGTTCGGTTAATGGCGAGAGTGCTGTCGCAGAGGAAAAGGTTGACGGGGAAAGTGATATTGAGGATAAAGAAGACACGCAAGTTAACACGAATGAAGTAAACGACGAAAACGTCAACGAAACAGTCCAGAATGAAGGTGCTGGTGGATTGAAAAAACCGAAACTCGATTGATTTTACAAAGTATTCCATGAGTAAGAGTTATATTTATATATATGTATACACGTTTTTTTTAGGTACACAGTTTTTAAATGCAGTTCATTCATACTTATATCGATGCTTTATTGGCAGAATCAATGAGCAGCGTATAAAGCCGTTCCGCCAATGGCAAGCACAATAGCAGTACCAATGGCTGCTTTGGTTTTGACTTTTTGGATCCACATCTTTCTTTTGATAACCACAGTTTTCCTTTTGAAGTTGACACCCGAGTTGTTTAATTTGTTTGTTTTATTCACCAAACTATCCAACTGGTCATTCCTCAAAAGAACTTTATCAATGTTATCATTCATGATTGTGATCAATTGGTCCATGTCATCAGTAATTTTCGAGGCATTAGGCACGGTTTCTTGAATCTGTTTTGAGACTTCTTGATTGTAATTTTTTTCAAAATTCTCAATGTCTTTGTACAAATTTTTTGAGTTCAAAGAGTTCAAACTTTCCAAAAGTTTTATTGAAAGAGATTTTGGAGTGTTTTTTGAAGATATCACTAGCTGGTAGGCGTTAAGATGCTGGACTTGACGCACGAATATCTGATAGTTCTCAATGTATTTACGCGCTAGTAATGTTATGTCAAATTGGTTTTGCGGAAAATCAATATTGTTCACGACAAGTTTTTGCAACAACTGCTGCGACAAGTTTTTGTCAATGATTGACGAGTACTGGGTTGAAGAAGGTGACTTGAAATAGTCGTGTACAATCTCACGCGAAGTGGCGGTGGTACTATCATCTTGCAACACCCTCACCAAACAGTAGTACACAATGTGGTACTCGTACGCTCTATTGCTCATTTGTCTTTTCTTAAATTTCCGATTGGTCTTTAGTTGTTTTTCAACAAATGTTTCATTTTGCCAAGCACTGATCAACAGTCCTTATTTGTCACGATCACGATCATTATCATCATCATCATCGTCATTAATATCAAATAAGCCTTGGCTTCACAACCCTAATTTATAAACGAGATTAACTATGGGTGTTTGTAAAATTACAATGGTAAAAAAAGTTACATATATACGAACGTCGTGTATAAACTTTGAAGCGACGCAATTTGTGGCGGAAGCACGTGGTCTTATAAAGGTTGTTTTCTTTGATCAAGGCGCAAAAGATGGAACTTGCACACAAGAAACGGCGTCTTCTGGCCATTCAAAATAACCTTGCTCTATCAGTTCTTGCACGGAAGATGCTCTTTGACCTGTTTCCTCAAAGTATTTGATATACCCCTCTTTCAAAGGCTTGATCGAGGAACGTAACTTGATTTGGTCGCCGGTCCATTCAATACCAAAGTACCCATTGGCATTGCCTGCGTGTCTGATTTCTCTGTTTAGTCTTTGAGAGTATTGCACGTCCATTGGAAACCCAATTTCATGGTATTTGGATTCAGTCTCGTTTTTTGCTTTGAACCAATGGTGGTATTTCCATTGCAGTTCTTTTGAGGGAAGAGCAATTTTCCCAGACCATACTCTTGCCAACCAAGCGCCCTGTGTTTCACTCAGCCTGGTTGGAAGCGAGTATTTTGGAAGCCCAATAAACGCCAAGGTAGGAAGGTTTATTGGTAAAATGTGGTTGTACAGATTGTGCACCATTTTACCATCTGTGATCAAGTTTGACAGTGGAGACGTTTGTTTGTTATTTTGACTTGTTGGTAGAAAGGGGAAAGACTTCAAAAAACCTGTGCAAAAAATGACTTTTTCCACGTTCTCCACAGTTGTTCCGTCTGTAAAAGAAATAGACTTGTTGGCAGAGTTCATTTCGCTAATATCCCCCAGCTCTACAATGAAAGAAGACTTACCACCAGGCAGTGCAGATTCTGATCTTTTAGATTTGTAAATTTTACGTTTGAACTTGGAGGCCAGCTGATAAGCCAAATCATTTCCTGACGCACTATTTCCAACAATCACGATTTCTCCTTTCACATCTTTAAACTGGTCCACAGAGTCGTAATTTTTTGAGTGCAACACAGATTCGGGATATGTTTTGAACCATTTTTCCAAACCTGGTTTAGAAGGAACATAAGGCAGGTCATAAATACCAGTTGCAATGACCACGGCGTCGTACTCTTCTGGGTCATAAACGGTCGAGGACTCTTGTTTGGTTTTTTGAGGCGCTGGAGCGTGATCAATGTATCCAATTTTGTATTTTGCTGATTGCGGGTCGTATTGCAAGTCAACGATCTCTGTGTTGAACTGCACATGCTTTTTGATGGGGTCAGCAAAATCACTCAAGTATTTCAAAACGGTGTCTCTTGTTGGGAAAAGCGGAGCATCTGCGGGAAATGGAAACTTGTTATATTCCATCAGGGTTTTGGGAACGTTTGTGTCCAAGTCTCTGTAAACAGCTGAATCAAATACAAGGCTTTTTTTTGTACTATCCTGAGAACCCATTTGTTGGCACGCTATTGGACTTATCCTGTGGAATGGATTATCAAGTGGAACTTTTTCCAAATACGTTTTCGCAGCATCTGAAATGTGTGATTTGTTTATTTGTGGTTTTGTATAATTCCACAGCCCACCAAACGAGTTTCTTTTTTCAAAAACTTTGATCTTGGCAAAATGTCTTTCTTTAATCAGAGCTTTCACAAGGCCTGCCCCTGTAGGGCCTGCACCGATCACGGCTATACTTTTAATTGTCATTATTTTGTGCGCAGTGTTGTTTTGAGATGATGATTATTTGTTTTTGAAATGTTTGAATAAAGTAAGCTGTTTAATGAATTTATTCAGTATGCCAAACTAAATAGTCTGTGTTTTATATAAGCGATTAAAATAATGATCTGCTGCAAGATCTTCAAGTTATCAAATATTGTGAACCCTTTCTACACAGTTTCCACGCGCTCAAGTGTGATCTTTCCAAGCAGATCCACACTTTTTTTTTCGGGTGTAGCAAAAGCACGTGAATTTGAAGACTAATGAATTTCGATTACCAAGATTTGAGTTTCCCTAATGGGAAGACAATTTATTAACCTAATTAATTTTTTTTTCACCTAAATACGATGATATAAACAATAAATGTACGTTTAGCTCACAATGTTTCTTCTAACCTATAATGTAAAATTTTTGTGCTTTTCTCTGTGAACTATCCAAAATCTTTTGCATTCAAGACAAAAATCTGCTATCACACCATCCTTTGACGACGTACTGGATTCTTCCGCTGTCCAAAAGACCACAAGGTTTGATCATTTGACGGGTGCTGGCTTTTGACAGTTTTTCGGCAACCTTTTGACTGGTGGTGTTTGCTGCTGGCGTTGGTGTTGAAGAAGAGAAACTGGAATCCGTAACGTGCATCCATGGTGCTTTGCGTGAGTTCAGTCTTACCAGACTCTGAACTTTTTTTTGAGATGCCCTTTTACCACCATCAATTGTGCAATCGTTAGTGGTCAAACCCTCTTTATCAGAGGCACTAGACCCAACGGCATTGTACACAAATTTTTTGTTCCATGGCAGGTTTTCTCCACCAAAAGTGTCCACTCTGGAGTTTTGTATCATGTCACACCATAATTTTTTCCTTGTGATCAATGCTAGCTTGATATTGTCCTCTTCATTCCATGCGCATTTAGAGGAACCTTCATTTGAAGCGGATGCTTTGGCTGTGGAACAATCTGAAATGTTAGGGGACGATGTGTTTGCATCTGCAATGGACTTGCAGCCTTCAATGGTAGCGGCGGACGGATTTTGTGGTTTTGGGATTTCCAAGTTCCAAATGTCCTGGACAGACAGTTTGGCCAGCAGCACCTCGTCCACATCCAGTTCTGGAAGCAGTTGGGTTTTCTTCATGTTCTGCTCCATGGAGTAGAGCAGCATGAAATGCGGAGACAAAGACTGGTGTCTTTGCTGTTTTGGATACGTGATGTTGTGCAATTGGCCCAGTTTCCCTGTCTGTGGTGTGGAAGAAGACAATATTGGTTGTTCAAGAGGCTTTTGTGTGGGGATGTTGTCTAGTTCGATGCATGGAATGTGTTTCTCGCTCTGGTCATCTTCAATGGAGTCCGTGTGGTTAGGCACAGAAGACAAGGAGGTACACGTCTCTTGCTGCAACGATTCAGTCTCTGTGTTGGTGTATGTCTGTACTGGGGAGTAAAACTGCACCACGTCGTTCAGTGTCATTTCAGTGTACAGGTCCAGGTCTTGCAAATCGTTGAATATTTCCACTTGGGGCTGATCAGTTTGAATTTGGGCCTCTGTGACATTTGAAGCCTTGAAATCCCGCAAACCACAGTATCTTGGTGTAATGGTATCATTCAACGGATGCGGTTGATCTTGTTGCGATTTCTTAATAGGACAAGTGTCTGTGTGTCTTTTCACATGATGGTAGTAGTGATAGTTTGTTTTTTTCTTTGATTCACTATTAGTTTTTTGTGATTTTCTTTGGTTGAGTATGGAACTCAAAGATGGAGTGATGGACAAAGTCCCAGGTGCACTGCCATTGCCCACACAGGACACACTACTGGCACGTCTTTTGTGCATTGGTTCCATCGAACTGCGTCTTCTTCTTCTCCGCGTGGCAGCATGACTATACATGTTGTTAATCGCAGCGTGTCCCGTTTTAATCTGTTGCACGTTGCTATGTTCCACCATACTTGGTTTTCTTGAGTACCTGGTGGTGCTATCTATACTGCTTTCGTTGCTTTTGGACAACATGATGTCGTTGAATATCTGTTCTCTTTGATTCATTATAAAATAGTCAATTTTCACACCCATAGTTGCAATTGGTCTATCTTTAGGTATTTTTGTTTATTTTTTTTTCGTAGCAACACTTGTTTCTATCTATTCAACTAGAATCGGTGGTTAAAGATTTTTGTTGGTTTTCTAGTTTCTTTAATGTCTAAACGATGTGTTCCAATTATATATTGATGTTCAATTGTTGATTATGGTTTCTTTTTCTTTTGGTTCTTCTCAATACACGATGTTTCAAAAAATAAAAAAATAAATCTGTAGAAAGCAGAAACTGTTGAACAAAAACTATAACACTAAACTTTGTCGGTTACCGGTTATTTCTGAATTATGTTATTTCTTTTTTTATTTTTGTTTTCTTAGTTTAGTGTCGATGTCTTGGTGTATATGTGTTACTCCACGAATGCTTACTGAAAAGCTTCCTTTTTGGTGTTTCAAAAATATATATTTCAAGCCTTTAGTATACGAAACAATCATCTTTCACTTACTCACTCCACTAACCAAAAACAGTTAGAGCTAACAGTTGTCATCCGAAATGTTCAAAATCTTATTGTTTCCAGCAAGACCGTGTGCAAGGCATTTGTACCTTAGTCAGGAGTTCCGGTAAGACATAACAAGAAAGGTCTTTTCATAGGTGGTGTAAGCAATATTTATTTGAAACGGCTCAAGATCTTGTATTTTGGTAGTACCTCTTTTGGTATATATATATATATATACATGGATAGTAACGTGTCAAGGTCCATACTTACTGAATAATTATTCAATGACACAAAAACAAAGATCTGTATATGTTTTTTTTTTGCAATGCCTTTTCTTTGGCTATCGCCTTCGGAGGTTACTTTTTTTTTTCCGAACATCTTTTTTTTTTTGTTTTTTTTTTTTTCGCAATTTTGACGGTTTTGTGTCATCAATTTATTTTCGACTCTCTGTTTAATGTGTATTGTTTTTGTTACATCGACTGTTCAATTATCATTACGTACCTGTTCATTCTTTATGACTTTTCAATGCGCCTTTTCCTTCAAACAAATATCAAAAAAAAAAGTTATTCCTTTTCGGTATTACCATCTCTCTTCGCAGCAATTTCTATCTAACTCTAGCGAGCAAGTTTACCAGCAAAGCGCTAACCTGGAATTTTACTGCCTTGATATCATGGACAATCTTGCCACGTATGTTTTCCCCTTTCAACTACTGCCTTCAACATTCCATTAAAAAAAACAGAAGAAAACCCGCGCAAAGTTCTAACAAACGCCCTTTCTGCGTGTATCCCTGCCTTCCCCCTTTACTTAAACAAGAGATTCCCACTAGCTCTGTTTTATTTGTTCCCAGTTTGGCTGCCATTTTAACTCAGAATCTTTTTTTTCAATTGCCAAATGCCACAAGCTATTAGAAAATAAATGACTCTCTGCCCCCCAGAGGCAATAATTATTATTTTATTACCACAATGACTTCTGCGGGCTCTTTTCTGGTTTTGTTTTTACGAACAATGAAGCTCATCTTTTCCGCAGATCAATTGTTTTTTCTAGAAGCTTGGTGCTGGGTAATATTAGCTTTTTTTTTTTTTTTTTTTTTTTTTTTTTTTTTTTTGGTTTGTCCTCTGAGTCTACGTTTGCTTACAGCAACAACAACAAACTCTTACCTGATGCCTCTTATATTTTTGTTCCATAGAACATTTGTGCTAGGTTTGTTGGGTGCAAATAATAATAAATACATGTTGAAATGCTATTCTTCCGTGCGGTAAACTCAACAAGAGTATTGTAAGGTGAAAATTAAACGGCTGTTGATACTTTCTGGTCTGCCTTTATTTATGACACATACTACTACCCAACAAAACACAAAAAAAGCAGAAAAAAAAACAACGCAAAATATATGACTTTGGCTAATGTCATAATAGTGGATAGAATAAAAACTTGTCGGTCATTATAGTAATAGGGGAACTTCAAACAGCGAGATCTCCAAATATCCGGACGTCACTGTTTACGGAAAAAAAAAAAAATTAAGCTTATGGATTTTTGATCCTAGATAAGATATTGGAGAACAACAAGACGAAGAGATAACGATATTTGCAAAGAAAGAAGACAAAGAGATAACGATACATGTGCCATGGACTCTGAAAGAAATATACTATCGATAACAAGTTTCATACATAGTAAAGGCTTGGCTGGCTCTCTGTAGTAGATGAGATCAAAAGACTCAGATAAGAAGACCCATGTGAAAGATTGTACCAAATAATAAAATCCATGTGAAAGAAACAATCAAATCGGCAATGTTGCTATAAACTACACACGTGGTTCCGGATCGCTTTACAAAGAAAGCTATATGAGGTTGAATTGACTGTTGATCTACGATAGTGGAAACACTATTCGAAATAATTTGTGTATAGAGATGTCGATAACAAATGAGATACAGAGATACTACAACAAGACATGATTGTTAGAAGGTGTAGGTGGATCGCTTGAGGTGAAGGAAGGAGCCGTGTTATTTGGAATACTTGCACTCGTTTCGCTCGTAGTGGTCACCTCTTTTTTTTTCATCTCTCTTTTTTGTTTTTGTTTCATATTTCTCAACTGTTTTTCTCTAAACGAATGCAAATCGTTTTTAAATTGAACATTCTTCATAAAATGTTCCAAGTTGATCAAACATCTAACACAAATGAATTTCTTGAAATTGTGGAAAACTACATTCTCAATGTATTCTTCATCTTCGAAATAAGGCGTGATCAACTTATTCAACGGTCTGTTTGTTGCAATATCGTACAATGGGAACTCTTTCAAAAACAGAGGTTTCGAAGAATCAGAATTGGCTGGACCATCGTTGTTCATATCCTCGTTACCATTATCCTCATCGTCACTTTCAGAATCAACACTGTATGTTTTTTCCTTTGTGTATGAAACGTTTTTAGCGGTGGATCTTCTAGATCTTGGAACAATAACGTCCACGTCCAACCCACGCATCAAACTGTTTTTCACAATGTCTTCGTCGGTCAAAACTGGTTTAGGAGTTTCAATAGCGACTTCTGGAGTAAGTGAGGTTGTTGTTTCTTTGGCAAACTCGGTTTCATCAACATTTTGTCTTGATTCTCCAATTTTCACTGTGGCATAATCTTTAGCAGACTCGGAACTTTGATTGATTAGCTCCAAAATCTCCTTGTACAACGCATTGCTTTCTACTTCTTTTTCAGCACACCCATAATGGCTCCATCTGTGACATCTATCACAACAAATGATGTCGCTGTAATCAATGTTTCTGCAATCTGGATTGTTGTTAGTGGTCGAGTCTGAAAGTTGTGCAGACTCGTTTTTGTTGATGATAGACTCGTTCAAATCTTTGTCATCGCATAGTTCATGGAACTCGGTGTAGGAACACGTGCAGTTGAACAACCAGTTCTTGTTGTCCAGCTTCACGTCAAATGAGTGCGACAACCCGTGCTTGTACAACTTGTCCAAATCAGACTCGTTGACACTGTAAAGATCTGGGAGTTCTTGATAAACGGTTTCGTATTTGGAATCATTTTCCACCATTGCAGATACGTTCTGGTGTTGAGGACTTGTGAAAAGTGAGGAATTGAAGTCATTACTCAAGTCATTTATAATCACATCATCATATTGTCCCAGATTTTCCAAACTTTCTTGCAAGATGCCTTGTTCTTGCAATTTCATCACATACAACTGGTCAAACTTTACCCAATTTTTGTCGTTGATCAGATTTTTAACAAGTTTTAAAATCTTAGATCTTTTTGAAGTTTGTCTTTTCATAAATCCCTTTCTGTAGTTCAATTTCAAAGCAAACGCATCGTCAATGGTTTTTTTGATTTTGTCTTCTTCCAGCGCCACCAATCTGTTGGATCTTTTTCTTGACGACAACATCACGGTGACTTCTCTTTGCTTGACTCTGTTGTTGAACAACTTGATCCCAAAGATCTGGTTTTCCAGCACTCTGCACAAGGTGTAATCGTCGTCGTCGTCGTGGTTGCTGCTTTTATCTTTTGAGGAACCATTTGGATTATTGTCAAAGCCATCATTTTTTTCCGTATCCCCAACAGGGTACAATTTCATTTCTTGTGAGTTGAAATCCACTAAAGACTCAAATTCAAATGCAAGCACAGTGTACTTGTTTTCAATGCTTTCACAGTATTTGTCGATTTCCGTGTAATAATCCACGGTATAAGATACTTGTGTGGCTCCGTACTCGTCAACTTGCGATTCTACACAATGTTCTAATCTCAATGGCAATTTCAACGGCGACGCAATCACTTGTTCGATTTTGATCACTTTGCCCCCATGCATGCACATGTACGTTTCTTCCAATCCGTTATCCATCTCGTCATCTGTGCTAGATTTCCCATTTCCCAAATCAATGCTGACATTATATTTTTGGAAATACCACAGATCTTGGTTGTTTTGAATATAGTTTCTCAACCCAATGTTTTTCAATTCAATGGTCTTTAAAATGGTGAACAAGATTTGGAACTTTTTAACTATCCCAACACTGTTCCAGTCGCTGCTGAAGTACTCTCCGTGCTTCAGCACACTGGACACTGTAGTCCCAATGGATTTGTCGTTGTGGTAGACTTTCGCCACCTCCATCAGCACCCATAAAAACACATCGTCTTTTTCCAGTGGATTCACAAAACTATTCTGGTCTGCATCATTTTCCAAAGAGTAAAAAGTTCCTTTGCGTTGCAAATAGTCTCCTAAATCCTGTAAAAGCAAAAATTCGTGGAATTTGAGGTTTGAGTTGACATCATTGTTATTGTGCCCATTCAAAACACCATTGGCTTGCCTCTTTTTGTTGGTGAAATATCCACCGTTTCTGTTTCTCGTGTAGAAAGACGGGAAAGTGCAATACATCCATGTCACACAGTACTGGTATTCCCACGTTCTAATCAGTTCACGTAGCTCTTGCACAACGGGATTCACTGGAGGAGTAATGATTTTTGAAGAATCATCTTTTAAAGGATCGATGCTCGTGGTTGTTGTTGCCTTTGCAGGTATGACCAATTGTTCGATCAAACTCATTATACTGGATTTTTTCAATTTACTCATTTGTTGGGTCAACTCAACAGGCATGTAGCTATAATAATCCGGTTCGTCTTCACTGCCAGAAACATTGACTTGCCCAATGTCTCTTTTGGCACTGGATGTAGCTGACTTGGTCTGGTTTTTTGTATTTGCAGTTGCATTGTCCATAGACTCTGGATCCGAGTCCACAGTGGACGCTTTGGAAGACCTAGTGGATCTTGCTGCTCTTGCCATGCTTGCCGTGTTGGTTTTTGTGTAAATTGTATGGTCAAATTGTATGGTCAAAGTGTAAGCAGGTTAGAAGAGATATATCACTGCTAAAAGATATCAAACAATGATCCATTACAGGAAACTTTTGTTTTTTTTTTTTTTTTTCATGCGATCAAATTAAGTTCGCTTCTTCCAAACAAAATTTCGTTCACGTTTCTTCTTAGAAAAAAAAAAAAAACAAAAAAACAACTAAATACATGCATAATTTATAATGGTTTATATTAAGTTTACGCATGTGGGTGCATACATATCACGTGTCTGCCTGCATCACGTGCATTACCTACATCATTTTCAGTCACAAAACATATAAGCACACAGATAAGTAAAATCCAGCCATAAGTGCAATGACAGTATTAATCTATACACTGGAGTGTACCCGAATATATATTTTTTTCTTTTGCTTGTGTTATTTGAACTACACAGCGGTGGTCAAACACAAATTATGTCTGTTCTTTCGCACTTCGTTTTTCTACTATATATTGCCAGTGCATATTTATATATATATATATATATATACCTTTTATACGATGCAGTTACCTTTTCCCTTGATTACCTTTGTTACAATAACAACATTACCTGGATAACATTGTTACTTTAACCAATTGTTTTTGTCTTACGTGACTAGAAATATAACTTACCCTTCTCGCATTTAATTTTATATTGTGACGTTTTCAACGACACAAACATTTATCACTCGTTAAATGAAATGAGTCAAAAGCATTAACTGAGGCTTACTACTATTACAGAGAGAGTGGCTAGCATATCAAACCACTACCTCCAATACCTCTACTTATAGTATTAGTGTTAATAATATTTGCAATAATAATTATTAGACTGCGGGAATATCATAAATTAGGAAGTTGCATTTATTATGTATTATATTACTTACTTGCATACTATAAATATGTATATTATTATTATTTATTAGAGAAGCTAAATAAAAGCTACAAAAAAATTGGCTTTGTTCTTTAAGTTGTCAAGTTTAATAGAGAAA
>ERZ794936.506-NODE-506-length-18227-cov-32.763537_pt1 | contig 18227 bp, 13 predicted proteins | sample MGYA00511083_ERZ794936 | MGnify/ENA primary metagenome ERZ794936 (study PRJEB30137, sample SAMN04331409) | food metagenome | isolation source: Y2 must sample point D1 replicate A | place: Australia: South Australia | collected 2014 ... | reverse complement strand
AAAAAAACAAAAAAACAAAAAAACAAAAAAAGTAGTAGTTCCAAAAAATAAACACACACATAGGAATGACTTTAGAGTTGTGGCAAATACGAAAAAGCCTCTCAGCCTCAAATAAGAATGCTTCAGGGCTCATTTGGTAAAGAAACGAGCATAAGCGCAATTCACTGGAAAACGACAAAAAGCAATTTTGTCTTTCGGAGATACAAGGCAAACTGAGAAAAATGGCTAAAAATAACAAACAAAAGGCAACATTTTGAACAAATAAATCCCATGCTCACCTCTCAATGATTCCAAACTTAAAAAAAATAAAATCTCTTTTTCTCTCTAGCATATTGACTAAATGACGAATCATTTATTTTCACGTTTTAAAGCAAAATTTTCTATTCCAATTACCATCTCTTGATATGATAAACACACTCAAAAACGCACAATCCATAATCAGTTCAGCACTAAATAAGTCCAGTATGAGTGAAATCGATATGAAAAGTTAAAAGAAAAAATATGGATCCGAAACTTTCAAGTTGCAAAAAAACAAACAGAGAAAACAGAGAAAATCGTCAAAAACTCATCCATGTAAAGGTCAACAAAGAGATTGAGTGACATACAAACGATCGAACTAAAAGCTTCAATTAGAAACAAATAAAGATCCCATTCGGAAACCATGCAATCAAAAAAAAAAACATAAACAAACCAAAAAGATTTTAAAAGATTAATTTCAAGCATGAACAATTGGTTGGTTCAATACTTAGATACTTTACGAGAAACAACATCTCTAATCAAATTGATAATTGAACAAAAAAAAAATAGATGAATTCACTATAACTTTTAGTGATTACAGAAATCATGTTGCTGACAATACCCGGATGGTTCTGGTAAAAGGCAAGGACCATGTTCGAAATGTCGTTTCCCATCCAACTATAAAAATAGCGGAGGTAAGTTATAATAACTGGTATTGATCAAGCGATTTCTTCTAAATCAGAAACAGTGATAACCCAAACCATTTCCCGTTCAATAATCAAAATTTTCGAAAAAAAAGTTACCCATACCTAAGAAGAACTAAACATTTTGGTCACTAGTTAATCTATATCTTATGGTAGTTTTTGAAATTTTTGCCGCAAAAAATCCCACAAACAAAAACGTTTCATTTCCTAAAAGTTTCCAGTTCAACCATTAATCTCTCAAACCTTCTCATCAATGCATGAACAAACAAGCTCCGAAATCCCGCTCTCCGCGACTCTTACAACTTGAAAATGTTTCTTCTTCCCCAATACATTTGTCTTTATCCTTCTCTCGAAACCACGTCATTATTCTAAACATATCAGTACTTCCTTGACTGCTTCATGCACACAAAGCATGTAAATCCAAGATGCAAATTAAAAAATTAAAACTTTGCAGTAATCATATTGAAACAAACAAAATGATAGTTTTGCTGAAAATCTTCTAGTTTAAAACCATTGTATGAAAAGTGATCAACGAAAATCTACCTTGACTGTAAAAAACACAGCCTTCGTATGCTACCACCACCAGCATTTGTTCGCCCATACCTGAGCCCGAAAAACAAACAAAAAACTTTTGGCCATCAACATTCAGTGACGCGCTACAACCTTCACTTTTCCAAAAATGGGTTCCCAAAAAACAACCCTACTCAAAAATTGAAAAGAGCTTTATTCATATCACACCATAAGCTCTTTGAAACAAAGCCACACTATGTGTCGTTAGGGTTTTATCTTTTATTTTTTTAGTAAACTAAAGATATTTCAAGAAAAAGATCTGCCTTAATTGGAAAAGCCCCAAAAGGAGAGGAGGAACTCTGAAAATCTGCAAATCTGAAAAAAAAAAAAACAAAAAACATCCCGTGTGTTTATATAGTTTCTTGTTTTTTTTTTTTTTCTTTTCTCATGGTTTGTATTATCCCTTAATATCGGCAAGTGGCAAATCGCAGCATAACTAAAGCATATGAAAAAGAAACGTTTTGTGAAAATAAAAAAATGACCAAAAAAGAAAAACGAAAGCATAACATGCACGTGACATACAAACAGCTGAGAGTGTCCTGGTGTTCCTCGGGTTGGAATTGATATTGACAATGATGAAGGATGTAACCGTTGAAAGCATGATGTTGCAAAGAGCTACAAGCTTAGGAGAACAAAAACCAAAAACCAAAACCAAAACAAAAACCAAAAGTTTTTTGGGATCCAATAACAAATGCCTAGCAATACATCAAAGAAAGCGTTGTTTAGAGAAATTGTGAAAGATGTTTTGAACGGGAAAGTGGGCAGAAGTAACGGTTTGCCCGAATTCCGTCCTGATATTACTACTCATCCATATTTGTTTCCGTCTAAAAGCTTGAGTACTGAACAAAATGAAAAACCGGAACATATTGTGACTGGAGAAGAAGTCTCTATGATTTACAAATCTTTGAATCCCTACATCACAATAAAGAATTTCATAAGCCCATTGACTGCCAATTCACAATTGAGACAACTTGATATAATGTATTATCTGGAAAAATACGGAATTGTGTCGATATCTAAATTGAGACACCCATACTTGTTTACGTTTGATCACAAGTATCAGTTGGTTTTCAAAAACAAAGAATACTCCAGGAGCTATTTTAGAAATATGAAAAACAGCCTTTATGACGGACAACTATTGACCAAAATAGAATACAATCTTCAAAATGTCAACAAAGAGCTGAAAGAGCGCATTAGTTCTGCCAAAGTCGAAGCAGAATCTGTAAATAGTGGAAAGAAACACAAGAACGAAAACTACTCTTCAAATGTAATGATGCAGTATCTCCTCAATTACCCAGAATCGCAAAAAATTTATAAACTTTACATGAACAATTTGATCAATGCGTTTGAAGGTGAAACTCAGTACAGGGCTAATTTGAAAACAGAGTTCGACTCAAATGGGTTTCCTTTGGAAAAGGAAAACTCATCAGAATTAAACGATCAGGCCAAGCCAGCATTTAGCATGAAAGATTTCCATGACATAGAAAAGAAAAGTTGTATTTTACAAACATCGTTGCCTCCAAATTTACTCAACTATAGAAACATACCATCGATTTTGTGGCAATATGACATCAAACACGTCTTCCCATTAAAATGGACAGACCTTGACTCAAATGGCTCTCAAGCAGAAAAATTTTCAACAAAAAACATATACTATATTGCATTCGAAAACACTTTGGATAGCGGCAGATTTATGAGAAACTTTCATGGACTGCACTTGTATGAGCATCAACTATTGATTGACCCATTGTCTCCTATTTAAAAATGAATTAGTAACTAGTCCAAAAGCATTTCCGATTTTTGTTGAAATGAAAAAAAAAAAAAAAAAACAAATTTTGTGAGTACAAAAGGGGACCCTGTACCTACTAGAACAAAAATTTCCAGTCACTTTTCGTGATAGAATAGCCTTTGTCAGTTTTTTGGATGATATACTTCTCCCAAACACCCGCTTGGATCCATATCACATACAAAGTATCTCTATCATGCCAGTTGATCTTGCACCGGTCACCAATGACTGTGACTTTAGGCCTTATACTGCAAATGCTGGTGCGGAGTGTTTCTTTAACAGTTTTTTTTTTTTCCTGCGTCTCCCCAACAGATTTCCTCCGGCCGTCGCTTTGGGTCTTTTGCTCACCCAATTTCTTTGGCTCAGGTATCATTTGCGACTCCTCCAAATTGCTCAGACCCTGAATGTTCGCATCAGGCAACTGGAAAATATGTAAAGTGTTTTTATTACTGATGCATGCTATCCGAGAATCATCAGGACTCCATTGCATTTCATATACAGTTGCGGGCTCCAACCCTCTTTTAAACTCACATAGTAGATTTGCACTGATGGTACTTTTGCTATACGAAATCAGGAAAATTCTCAGCAACGTTCCCTTGATTGAACATGTAGCAATATAATTTGCATTATTACTGGTTTTCAGGTTTAGAATGCTAGTTTTGTGCGCTTTAAATACTCCCATTTCCATAGTGGTGTGAGAATCATTGTTATCTAACGGAACTTTGAAAAGCTGCACTTGACCAACTTTTTTTGCACTTGGAAGCGCCAAAAGCTGTTTTTTAAAGTCTAGGTGCTCATTCATGCAGATAATCTCTGGCATTCCAAATTCTTTGATTCTGTCCGACCTGATTTTAAAGTTTCTGACTTTCAAATCCGCAGTCAAAAGAAGAAACTGGTTTTTCTTGTTGGAAACAAAAAAATTTAAAATATCATGAGCCTCGTAAACAACAACCCCTGCGGCATCGTCCCAGACATTGAATGTGTATTTTGGTGAGAGTACCGTTTTACTCAAAGACTCTTGTTGGCTGTTCTCTCGAGGGTCACACAACATTAGTATTAGATTACTTCTGTGATATACCTGTGCCCGCAATAAAGTTTTCATAGAGCTACTGTTTCCAAGGTGTTTATCAAGTTTCAATTTCAATGGGAAGGTATCAAATACTTGTAGCCTGCATGTTCCATCTTTCGTTGCCTTAATGCAACAGAAACAACTTCCATCCTGGTTAAAAGTCACATTTTGAAAAATTCTATTTGTCGAAGAATAACTTTCACTGGAAAAACGTGTTCCAGTGCTGTTTTGTACCGTCGACTGCAGACTGCTCTCATTCACATCGTTAATCATAAAGATCTTTTGGTGGTTCATCGTTGATTGTTTTCATGTGGATCTACTGGACATATGCCATCTCTCAACACAGATGTCTCAAAAGGGGTTGCTTAATAGTGAAAGTTTACGTTCGCTGCCAATCAAGCAAAATGAAGTCCTTTAAGACCTGATAGTGTGTTTGCTAATACTACAACCGTTTAAGGCGAGTGCTTATCATGATAAGCTATTGATTTGCTTGACATCTTTTTTTTTTTTTTGTTTTTTTTGGGGGGAAGGTTTGCCTTTTTTTTTGCCTAATATACATCAGAGCACAAAAGCACGTGACTTGGAAAGTTGATTTGTGTTTTTTGTGCCTTTGATGTTCAACTTAGATCCAGTTAAAGTTGAAAGTCATTTGTTAAAACAAAAAATGCCAATGCCATGACATTATGTTCAATTCTGCGATTTGCTAAGATTTGGGTATTTGTGCTTCTTAAATAACTTGATTCAAGATATGCTTTTTGAAGGCACTAACACTAAGACCACCAACGCGGTAAAAATTCATACGGCAGTGCAGGTATAATGAAGAACAACATTTCAGAAAGGTACATTCCAACTTATACCTCAAACAAAGCGTTGCGTGAATCTCCGGATTTGCAAGCTTTTAATTTATTCTCAAACAAAGAGTTGTCCTCGCACGCTCTTATTGGTTTCAAATCGATCGCTGATGAGCTTAATGGTGCCTGGCCCAAACAGGCCTCTGGGGAAGAAAAGCGCATCAGCGTGAAAGGAGTGAAAACAACGAGCTCCATTGCCAAGCAGTTGAATACAAGGAAATTTCTTGCAGATATTTTAAACTTTCACACGCCAAGCAAAGTATACCAATTTTGCTTGCATAAAGAAGACAGCAAACATTGGAATCATGCTGGGCGTGAAACGGAAGGAGAATCATCTAGACACACAACAACTGTTCCACCGTTATACGGTAACATCAAAAGCGAACTAGAAATAATCAACAAACATAACTTCTCTGATAAAGAGCTGTACAAAAGGTTCTCCCAGAACAGACTTTTGAAGCTCTCTAAACTGGATGCCCATGATTCAAAACAGTTGGCTCCATATAGAGTTTTAGATGCACCTTATTTGCGTAACGATTTTTATTCAAATTTGGTTTCGTGGTCCTCAGTCAACGGGAGCGTTTCTGTTGGTTTGGGAAGCTCAGTTCATTTATGGAAAAAAGAGAGTGGTACAGTTGGACTACTGTCGTCGTCTTTTTTGTCACAGTATAATGATTTTGTTACATGTGTATCTTTTTCGCCGGTAGAACCCTATTTAATAGTAGGAACAAAATACGGAAAATTGCTTTTACTATCGCAGCAAAAAAATCATAGCGCAGGGCAAAAATTTTCTGAACATAGTGCAGTATTAGCCCAATTCACAACTAGCAGTAAAAAAGGGATATGTTGTATCAAATGGTTTCAAAAAAGCAGCAAAAATGAATTTTTGTGCGGAAACGAATGCGGGGAGGTTTACCATCTTAGTATCAGCAAAAAAAATAATAAAGGGGTCAATATAGCTAGTAGAGTTTTTGCAATTGATTCGATCGCCGAATACTCGCTTCAACAAAATCGGATGCTGTTGCAAGCGGGCCAGCGCAGGACTTTTTCAGATTCGTATGAACGTGTTTCTCCAAGAGCTATACCAAGGCCTTTAGCCCCAAGAGTAAGTACCGAACGTCTGACCAACGGAAACAACAGTAATGCCGTGGTCGAAGGAGACTGGGATATTAGTGATGGTCTTGAAGAAAACTGGACAGGCATTCTGGGCGAGGAAAGTTCAAATGATTCGTTACAGGAGGATACTGTCGGAATTCCTGATTTTGAACTTGATTCCTCGGAACAGCTACCAGCATACGAGCACACTAGTGTATACAAAATAAAGCAAGTATCTTTGCTAAAATGTCAAGCCCAACAGGTGTGTGGAATAGATATCAACGAGGGAGATGGTCACACCCAGATAGCTGTTGGTGGTAACGACAATACATGCTCGGTTTGGAACATCACTGATATTTCAAAACCGGTGTTCCAATACGCTCTATCGCACAAAGCAGCCATAAAAGCGGTTTCTTTTTGCCCATGGGCCAAAAATCTTTTGGCAACGGGAGGCGGATCAAAAGACCGCTGCATCAGGTTTTGGCACACCGGCTCTGGTGTGTTGCTAAAGGAAATAAAAACGAGTGGACAAATAACGTCTTTGATCTGGTCCTTTAAAAAAAAACAAATTACTGCGTCTTTTGGTTTCAACGATCCAGAGAATCCACTACTATTGAAAACCTACAGCTACCCATCGATGTCAGTAGTTGCGCAAGTTTCTGTTGCAAAAAGCTTGCGTGTTTTGAGCTCTGCGTTGTCCCCAGATAGAACTTGCATATGCATTGCTACGAATGATGAAACTGTGAGATTCTTCAAACTATGGGATGCAGAAGATGCTGATATGGTGGAAAGCCAGGACAACGGTGTTTACAACAGTCCCCTTATCGAGTATGATGAAAAAATCGAGACATTTGGCCAAATGATGCGTTAAGTTTTACGACTGTCAATTATCTTAAATGTTTATGTAAGCTTTTTATCACTTAAAGCGTGTTTTGGTTGGTACATTTCCGCATGAGTTCTTGTAAAAATGGAAACTGAACTCTTTTATTTGCAAACAAATATTTGTATACAACGCGTTATTTTCACGGGCCCTTTACCAAAAATCGGAAAAAAAATAAATCCGACCGCAGAAACATGTTAATTCTCCAAAAAATGTAGCTATATACTGTATCCCGATGACTTTGCAAAACACAAACACACACACACACACACACACACAGGTGGTTACCAAAAGCAGGGCCATTTGCCAAAAGTTCTGACCTGAAACCCATGCCAACTGTACAACTATTTTGGCCTGGCCTGCCCAGCAACATAGCTCCTCGAAATCAGCGGAACATGGCGGTTATTGGACAAAAATTGAAGGGAACAGAGAACAAGTTTTTTGTGTTGAGCTTAGTTGACGAAGAGTGCAAAAAAAATACTTTGAATAGTATACCACTAGCCCGCAACGCCAACAACACAGACAGGTATTGCATACTAGGGTTTTTTCGACAATTGGATAAAAACTTTAAGGGCTGTTTTGAGCAAGGAACGAAAGTACAGTTTGTGTATTTCGATAGCCCTCGTATGTGGCAAATGCAATTTTATTCTTTGCGACCAATCAACCTCTCTACCCCAATTAGCTTATTGTTACTTCAATATTCGCAAGAAAACAACTATGATGCTGTAGAACTTGGTTACGGATGTTCAAATTACACAAAATTTCAAGAAATATACCATAAATGCCACACTTCGAAATATGACAATATTCAATTAGTGCTTGACGAAGTGAATATTATAGACCACCACTTCAATGTTTTAGCCGAACAGTTCCCTGGTCTTTCATTACAAAAAAGACATCAATTTTTCTGGAAGTTCTCAAGGCGCACAAGGGATATGTGGCATATGTGCTTAACGCTTCTTATAGTGTTAATCCGAATTATTTGTGAAGTGTGGTTTCAGATATGTGACTTTTTTCTCTTGGATACATACTCTGCAACAGGTCTGCAAATCAACTTACGGTGCAGGCAACTTTGTTACTTCCCATTGCAATATGTCAACATATGGAGGAAAAAGGCATTCAAACGGCAACTGACTTTGTCCAAATCTCGATATTACAGTTATTTGGACTACATAAAATTTTACAACACCATTTGGTTGATTGTAAATGATGTTTGTTTTGGGTTTACTCTTAGCTCCTTTTTGTTGATAAATGCTAATACAATATCAACACAGGTTAGCAAATATTTAGAGTATTTTTTTGTTGATAGTGTGAAAAGCTTGACACTATTTTTAAGCAGGTCTCCGTTTGGTATCAAATTGAATGACGAATTGAGCAACTTTTTGAAAGAACTGTTTTTAGGAATTATAGATTTTTTCAACGACCTGTACCTTAAGAAGATAGTGTCTCCAACGCTTTTAAGCAAAGTCATCAAGCTTGTTGGTTTAGCAAGTTATCTTTGCGGAGCGACGTTTGCTCTTTCGATATGCATTGACTATTTGTCGTTGATTTCCTTGCATTTGAAGCTATTTTACAGAATATCTTCCAAGTTATACGGTTGGCAATTGACTCTTATGCGCTCATTATTCTATTTGTTTTGTGGGAGAAAAAAAAACGTTTTGAGAAATAGAGTTGATAACGAAGAGTTTACCTTGGACGTGATGCTCATGGGAATATTGTTCTTTGTGATTTTAGTTTTTTTACTTCCAACGGTTTTCGCTTTTTATATCACGTATTCTGTACTAGAGTATTTCACGGTGATTACTGAAATATTTTTTGAGTCAGCTGTTATGCTTTTAAATCATTTCCCCTTGTTTGTTTTGATGTTGAGGTGTAAAGACAGCAAGCGGATCCCTGGGGGCATCAAATTTGATATTTGCCGAGAAGATGTGTTGATATTCAATAACGGAATTACCAAGAAATGTGTACCAGGTGTGAAAATGGAAACGATCCCTTTGAATTTGGCTCAAATCTTTGGCTCATTTCGTCAAGTTATGAAGGACTTGAGTGATCAGTACTTTTCTTTGAATACATTGAAAAGTATTTTTTTAGGACAGGATATAACAGTGCGTAGAAAGGATCTGTATGCAACTTTGTATTCTAGTATTCCCGCCAAAGTGATTGGAATTCAAGATTTGCGCGATTTGATGGAACAAAGCTTTAATGATTCTGACAGAATTATAAACAAAAAACCACAATGATGCCAAAAAGCACCAAAAAGGATATTTTTTTTTTGTACAAATAATATTATAATTATAGAGTTATTTACACGGATAACTGAAGTATGGCCATTGAGCAGCAAATTCAAACTTTCATCTATTTCTTCTTTTTGTTTCCTGAAGCAGCGGGCGCTTTCTTCTTTGGTGGGGCACCTTTACCTCTCTTTCTCTTTCTCATTGCAGCGTCAACTCTATATTGCTCATCAGAATTAAATAGTTTGACATGAGGATAGCCCAAATCTTCTTCGATTCTTTTCTTTATATGTGTACCTTTTGGAAAATCTGGATCCCCGTAGTATTGCACAACCGCTGGACCTTTCAATCTTTGTGATAAGTACTTGGAACCTGCTCTTGCACAGGAGGGATTGAAATTCTGATCAAAAACTTTAGCTGACAGTTCGGCAATTTTCAAAGCTTTCAACTTGAGAGGTGAGGACATGGTGGTGTATATGGATATATTGCTTGCAGTGGGAACACAGAGCGACTCGTGTACTGGTGGGTTCTTTCAACAAAGGTGGTCAAGAGCGCAATAAATGAGGTTATGTACAGTAATATGGCATTTGTCTGAATAACCTGATATTCTTTTTCAGATTGGTGAAAAAAATTCTTGGTACAAAAATTTGGAAAATTGCAAAAAATGTTTACACGTGACGTATACTTTTTCTTGAAGAGAGATTTTTGTTCATTCATTGATTGACCAAATGCAAGCAACTTGTTATATGACCCAAAGACATGAACCATCCATGAAAAAAGTATCAAAACACAAGAGTAGCTTTCAACCCTAAGCTTATGTAAAAAGATTTAAAACCAGGAAATATACAATAAGGATGAACTAGAAAGTTACGATAAGATTAAAACAGATACAAAAATTTTTTTTAGCAGAAAAATATACATATATTTGAAATATATTATCTTTTTCCCAAATAATTTTTAATTAGATTGAGTTAATCTTTGAATTACCAAGAGGCAGATTCAGTGTTGGTTTCAGCCCATTCAGCGGCTTCAGTGGCAGTAGCAGCTTCTTCTTCTTGAGCTTCTTCTTCTGGCAATTCTTCGGTTTGACCAGAAGCAGCGGCAGCAGCAGCAACAGCTTCAGCAGTTTGTTGTTCGATTTCCTCTGGGTTTCTGTAGAAGTACAAATCTGGCATGATAGACCATGGTTGAGTTCTGTCGGTCAAAGCACCTCTCAATCTCAAGACTTCTCTAGCCAACAAGTACCAGATCAAACCAATAGAGTTTTTACCTCTGTTGTTACATGGAATAGCAACATCAACAAATTCAGATGGAGAGTCCAAATCGGTCAAAGCAATGACTGGAATGTTAACGTAAGAAGATTCTTTGATGGCTTGAGCATCGGATCTTGGATCGGTAACAATAATCAATCTTGGTTCTTTGAAAGATCTGGTGATGTAGTTAGTGAAAGAACCTGGGGTGAATCTACCGGCAATGGCGGTAGCACCGGTGTGAGCAGCGTATTTCAAGACAGCTCTTTGACCGAAAGTTCTGGAGGAAATAGCGACAACATCTTCTGGGTTTGGAATGGCAGCAATGATTCTGGCAGCCAAAACAATTTTTTCCCAGGTTTTACCGATATCGATAACACTGACACCGTCAGCTCTGGTGCTGTGAACATATGGTTCTTGGTGGACCTGCGAACAAAATGAGTATTATAGTTATTGCTTAAATTAAAACAAAAAGTTATAACAATGTTTTTTGTTAGTAAACATATTGATTCCTTTAAATAGAATTATTTTTGAATACTTTGATTTTTGATTTCATTATAGTGAATTCTTGGATAAGTTTTATTTTGGTATCTTTTATTTTAATTTTGTCAAAAAATAAATAAAAGTCACTTAGAGAGAGGAGAACTAGAGTAAGTATAGATAGATGAGTTTGTGACTTTGGTGTTGAAAGCTTGGTGAGAAGTGACGTTGAAAAAAACATTAAAAACAGGGCGTAAACATGAGAGATAGCTATTACTTAGAAGAAACATATAAACTTCAAAAGTATGCCGCAGTTTTCCGTCAAAAACAGACCATATTCAGTATCGCATAAAAAAAAAAAATCATGCAATAATTTATGGTTTAGTTCTTTGAAAAACTGCAAGCATGCAATTGATGTTTTTCATGTTTCTTTCTAAAACTTTTCTCTTCATTACTCAAGCCCCTTGCCTTAGTCATGGTTCACTTGTATTCTCAAACACATGTTTCCAAATTTCCCAACATGTCCTCGATTCTTATCACGAAATACTCTAGCTCATTGCTGCAATTTTTTTGTAATTGTTGTTGTTTGTTTACTCTCTCTAAACTTTATTATAATTTCTCCAAGGACAATAAGCCGGAACACAGAGGAAACCCTGCCGTTCCGCATCTCATCCAAAGAAAGCCTATAACAAAATTCAAAGTATTCCCAGGAACTTGAAATTCCGTGTTCGAAATAAACACAACCAAGTGGACAAAAACCATGAAACAAAGCAAACGCAAATGTATGTTTCCTGTCCTTGGTCTCTTGTGCTTTATCAAACATGGCACTCAGTGTTTCCTGGTGAACAAAATTCGGATCCTTAACATACTTGAACGTTCTTGTGACCCAAGTGAACGTTAGCAGCCAACAACAATTGGGCATCTTCTTCAGTCAAATCAAAGGTAGCTGGTAGAGACATTTTGTGAGCTAGTTTGGTGTTTCTGTTGTACTTTTTATTTTACATTTTTTTACATATGTCATAAGAGATTGAGGTAAAGCTTCATGAAGCATATGTTACATGTAGAATGGCAAAACCTCGAGAAAAAAGTGTATGAAAATACAGTAATAGTTCGAAGTTGTTCAAATCATTGTCAAGAAAAACCATTTCAGAAGCTATGCTATGAACGAACTTCAAGTCTTGCAAGGTTGTTCAAATGTATGAAGGCCAAAGAAGCACAGAAGAAGCACGTAACATGAAATCAATCATGTCCATTCGGAAGTGAACAAAAACCTACTACTTGGAGAACTATTCAAACAAATTCAGTGGAAAAAGAAACTTTTTTTTTTTTTTTCACCTTTTTTGTCCAATACGTTTTTTTGGCCCTAATAACTTAATTTTTTTTGATAATCAACTTGCTCAAACAGACCGGGTATTGAGACAAGATGATGGGTAACAACACTTGGACACGGGATGAGAGTGGATTTTGGAAACCCATAATTCTTGAACTGTAACAGCAAGCAAGTCTATCACGTGGTTGAGGCTCACATTGTTTTTTCCAAAGCCAGACCCCCTGGATAAATCTTTAGGCTCAAAAGGACATAAGAAAAAAAGCTCAAACAGTTTGAGATAAGCCTGTAGTTTAGGCTGAATAAATTGTTAGGTGCATTGTTTTTTAATTTTTTTTGTATTACCATTTTTTTTTATAAGCTTGCAGCTGTTAAAAACATGCAGACTCGCACGGATGTGTGTGCTTTTATGCCCATTTGTTCGTGGTTAGTGATTCACTAACTAATTTGCTTTTTGTTTTTTTGTGCTTGTTGTTTTTTCCCCAAAAAAAACATCAGGCATTAATTCCAAAATACAAAATTAGCACTGTACTAAAAATGTTTGGGTGTGCAAAACTTTGAAATCATAATGTCACAAATATTATTCTAAAAGTTTACTCAAAATTATATATATATCACGTGCAGATATATTTTTGAAACAAGAAATCATTCAAGCCAGAAGTTCTGAATTTCTTAATTTCTGAATTTCTGAATTTCTGAATTTTTTTGTTTTTTTTTTTTTTTTTTCAAATCTGCACCCCCCCACCAAGAAATAATGATTTACCGTTATCTAAAAGAGCTAAGCCGCTTTGGAGATGACTACTGACAAGGGTGGTTTTGATCCCAGGTTATTCACTATTGATGCAGACGAGATGCCATGATGTGAGATTAAATGTGCCACGTACAAGCAAGCTAAATCCAATCGGCGTTCTTAAAGTCAGATAGATTGTTTTTTTTAAGGAATTTCAATCTTTTAAATCACAACCAACTTGTACGAGTTTTTGAAGATATCCACAATTGTTCAAGGCAAACCCCGAGTATACCACTATTGGTTATCAAAAGGCATATATGGCCAAAAGTTAACGGCGTCTAAAGAACATATCAAGTAGCAATTATATAACTGCAACCTGAAAAAAAATAAAGAGGAAACTGAACTTAAGGGGAGCATTGAGCTCAAAAGAGTCACGTCAGGAAATTTACTCAAAAAAAAGTTATTATTATTTTTTACTCAATTTTTGAAAAATATTCTTTGGCTAATTTCAATTTTTGTTCTTTGAAAATAGGAGCCTAAGGTTCTATTCTTATTTAAAGTTCACCCAAAATTATCAAATCACTACGAAAAAACACAAACACTAAGCAATCAAAAAAGCACTTTACAGACCGCAGCAATGAGTGCTCAAAACATACAGACTCTTATGGCTCCACCAGAATCACCAGAAGCCGGCAGTTATAAAAGGGTGTTTTTTGATCTGATAAGGTTGCCTGATTTTCAACACAAATTGGAATGGGAGTTTTCCCATTCTTTGATTGCCAAATCAGCTAACATCACTTTTTTCTTAGCACTTTTCATAATATGTGGGCTGATTCCTTTGGCTAATTACCTTTCACTCAAGTTTCCCAAAATCAACATGTTTTTTTCTCATTACCACAAACACAACAGAAATCTATATCAAAGAAGAAGAAGCAGCAATACAAATCTGGACCCAGCTGCAAACACGTTTTTCCACAAATGGCACAAGTTCATCAACAAGAAGATTTCGTCCGTCATATACAACACTTCGCTGAAACAGTTTTTGTTGTGGGGCACCATTGTTTCCGTGTGTAGTACGTGGAGAAACTACGGTGACTTGATCAACATCACAAAAAGGCTTGGTCGGATCAGTTGTGCACTTTATCCACCACTTCTTTGCCTAACTTTAAGGCCAAGTCCACTACCCCATACCATGTACTTGAATTTGATTCCTGTGCACAAATGGATTAGCAGAATAGTCATATTGACGAGTTTTTTGCATACCGTGTTTTATTTCTCGTATTTCATTTACTTCAACTCGTTATTCAAAGTTTTGAAATGGGCAAATTTTACCGGGGTCTTGGCAATGTGTTGTTTCATAATTATTGGAGTGACATCTTTAAGGCTAGTTAGACGAGGAAATTTCACTTTTTTTTACTCAAACCATTATATTTGCACATGGATTAGTGTCGTGTTGTTGGATATCCATTCAAGACCAACAATCAAATGGTTTACGGCAATGAATTACATTCTACTAGTAGGCCAGATTTTTTATAGATTGTACCATACCAAAAAGTGTGATAAAGTCAGTATTGTCAACATATCTTCCAACTTGTCCATTATGGAGTTTGACAAAAAATATATGACCAAACAGCCAGAATATCCATCAAGCCATGTCCGGATCAATAATTTGTACCATGAAAGCAATCACGTATTGCAGAACTGGTGTAAACTAATTTGGTACACGGTCATCCCATTGCAGCATCCATTCACGGTTGCTTCTTTGCCAAATGAGGACAATGTCAGATTGATCATCCGGAAGAGTAATTTCCCCTTGATAGACCAGGCTCCGTATGCAATCACTGGGTCCTTTGAGTCCAAAGTACCGTTTTTACACAAACCAAACAAAGCACCACACTATATTGCGTCATCTTTGACATCTCCCGTGTCCCCGTTGTTGTTTGATGAGTCTCATGGGAAGAAAAAGTTTTACATCGATGCAAGAAAAGTCTTGATTGTGGTTGGTGGGAGTGCAATCTCATTTGGGCTACCGTTACTAAGAGTGTTGAACTACAACGGGATAAACTGTAAACTGATTTGGGTCACAAGAGACTACCAGGATCTTTGCTTGTTGAACTATTTTCAAAAAAATTTCTATGGGTTGGAAATTTACATTACTGGTGAGGATTTCAAAAACGAACAGGACTTGGGTATAGATTATGTTGACTACGAAGATGAAGACGATGAGGAAAATTTAACAAATAGTGTAAATAATCAGCAATCATCAAACCCCGCTAATACCGGGTACGGGTCTATCAGCAGGTTGAAGAAACACCTGGATTCCAAACCCAACATTCCAAATACCCCTCAAAACCAACCTGTTTCAGCAACCATTACCACAGACTCCGCCGATGATGAAATTGATTTCACCAATTTCCACACGAACAAACAGGTGAAAGACAAGAAGAGCGACAAGAAGCTTGGTTCACACAACTCTACGTTACCTGAACAAAAGTCTAATTTCCGGAAACCATCGGTCGTGTTCCCACCTTCAGTGGACACGTCTTATGGCCAGGAAACAAGAATCCAAGTGCCTTCCGGAGTGTGTGTCAATTTTGGAAGACCTACTCTAGGGGCCAAAGAGTACGTGTGGTGTTTGGAAGGTGACTGTGACGTTTCAATGATCCAAGCAGCTCTATTCGAAGAAGGTTTTTGTGTCGAGGGCACGCTCGAGCAAGAAGATTTGAGAGCTGATGAACACTCGACGTTAAACGAAGGCAATGCCACAGGTTCAAGCTCTGCGGGGAAAGGAGGCATCACCCCTGAGAAGTTGTCCAAAACGTGGGTTGTGGCAGCGGGCCCGCAGGGTTTGGTTGATTCTGCAAAAAAATGGAGCTTGGAACACGGATTTCAGTTTCATGACGAGGTGTACTTTTGAGTTTAAGTTTTCAAATGGATACAGGGTAGTCGGGAAATGCTGGTTTTCCATATGAGACAAATGTATCAATAGGAGCAGGTCGAGCTCCACACACTACTATAAAGTCACATATTATATATTCTCAAGAGGTTTTTCATCTTAGCTAAGCTCTTCTTTTTCGCATCTTTTCAAGACTTTTAAATTGTTTTCATTTTTATCTATAATTTGATAAATATTACATAGAACATGCAGTTTTAAGCGCATGTTGCTGTCCGATGGGCTAATATACATTTGTTTGCACATACTTTGCCTTCCCGTACAAGACGGTCTGTTAGATTTTTGTGGGGAGGGCTGTTGTTTGTGCGCCATGAGTGATGTACGATGTATAATTTCTTTTTTTTTTGATTTTTTGTTTTTTGTAAAGGGCAACAACAGGTGCTAGTGGTTTTCCACTTGAGACAAGCACCGTACCTAAATGTTGTAGTCCTTAACAAATGGTTTTGGTTTTTCTGATTTTTCCTCGTCGTCTTTGTCTTTTCTCAATTTGTAAATTTTCGGCACTTCTTTATTCAAGATTGTGTTCAAATCACTTGGTACAGTTTCGTCTTTGTAATAGTTTTTCGTTTCTAGACTTTTGATGAAATCGTAGTTTTCTGTAATGTGGTATTTTTTTTCAATTTCAATGTAATGATCGATTTCGTCTTTTATCACTGAATTTTTCAAAAAATTCACCATCTGTTCTTTGCTTTGGAAACCCTTTTGTTGATCAGTTTCGGAACTGATATTCAAAAGCAATTTGTTATACTCATCAAAGTTTCCAATGCTCAAATGATCCAATGTCTTTTAGAACAAATTGTCGTGGAACTGTTGGATCAATCTTGATCTAAAAGATCTTTCTACCAAAGGCCAATGGTTGATGTCGTAGATCAACTGTTCCTTTTGCAGCAAGTTTTTGGTGTAGTCCATTTCAATGTTCATTGTTTGCAATCTATTGAGAGTGGTATGTTGCAATTTCAACACATATATCAATGTTTCGTCTTGGTAAAACTCAATGTAATCCTTGTCTTCTTGGTTTTGTTTGATGGTTTTCAACAAGTTTTCATGCAATGTTTCCACATCTGTTTGACCCAATTGAGAGCGTTCAAAATAGGAGGTTGAGAATTTTTGTTTTGTCCAGGAGGTTGGGATCCAAGCTCTTAGTTCGGGAACGTAGTTGTGATATCTAAAATCATGAGTTTTGGCATATAGCAATTTGGATAACGTGTACTCACTTTTCAAAGATGGCAATGACTGATGTGGCACTTGTGCTGGAACTCCTCCAAACAAGATTTTTTTTGTTGGCACCAATTCATCGATCAATGAAAAATGTTTGTTTTTGCAATTGACAATCCCGTGGTCTTTGTGAAATTGCATAACATCGGTTATACTTTTGTCGTCCAAGGCTTTTCTTTCGTCAACAAATCTCAGATGGTCGTTTTTGTTGATATTGTTGTTCTCGCCACTGTAACCGACCCCCGTTATGTCGATGTAGTAACCAGAGGTGATATCGACCAATCTTGCATCAATGTGGTTGTACCACTCGTCACTGTAATGACGACCTTTTAAGATGTATGGTGACACGTCAAAAAACATTGGACTTCCGTTTTCGCTAACAATCAAAGTTTGATTAAATTTTTCAGCCAAAAGAATCAAGTCGTTGATTGGCATTTGGACATCGTGGTCGTCGTCCCAAGGAAATGATTCTGAGTTGTAAACGTACGCCAAAAGCGACCCGTGTGCCAACCATGAAGATGCTTGTTTTGTACCTTCAATGAATTTAAACCATACTCTGGCCAAATCGTGCAAACTTTGACCTTTTGTCAAAACATTGTGGTCCAGTGGATAGTTGAAAAATTGTGGGTAGATATGGGCATCAAAATCTCTTGCTTCTAAAAAGTATCTAAATTCCGAAGCGTTTTTGTTTGTTGATGGATGGTCAACAAAACTTTTCGCTTTGTTGAAATGTTCTTGATGCACTTGTAAAACGTTTTTGTTGTTTTCTGTTGATTCTTTTCTGTTTGGATCAAATTTCGTATCAAATCTGTCAAATGTTGAACCCACTTTGATTTCATTGTCGTGATA
>ERZ794936.505-NODE-505-length-18235-cov-32.549725_pt1 | contig 18235 bp, 8 predicted proteins | sample MGYA00511083_ERZ794936 | MGnify/ENA primary metagenome ERZ794936 (study PRJEB30137, sample SAMN04331409) | food metagenome | isolation source: Y2 must sample point D1 replicate A | place: Australia: South Australia | collected 2014 ... | reverse complement strand
TTTGTTTCTGGTTTTTTTTGTTTGTCACACATTTTTACTTCAAAATGTTTTTTTTTCAATGTAGTCACATGACGTTATCAAAACTTGTCTCAATATATTAAAACGGAACAACGAAACTTTCAGTGTCTTTGCTAATGGCCAAGCCGCACTGGTTCAAACAACAATAACTATTTACAATGCTCTCATTATAGTTCTTACTTACAGATAAACACACTTAACAACCGACTCAGGCACTAATGCTTTTCAAATCAAAGCCGTGGTGATCTAATTTTTGTAGGATTTCCTCTACTGATAGTTGCTGATTTTCCATGTTAAACTTGTTAAATCTCAAATCCACGCCATCAATTTCTTTTGTCGCAACCAATTCCAAAGGATACAAAAGTTGCAATAACTTTCTTTTCCCGCAGGTGATTTTGTACTGTACATCATTGATAGTCCCAACAAAATAGACAGGCGTTCCAGAGCTATTAGCGTTTCCATCTTCCAGAATGGTTTCCACAACATTGTTGGCCAATCTTTCTTTCAAATTTTTGTATTTCAACACTAGGTATCTCAACTTCCAGCCCGTTGGTCCCAATTCTTTAACTCTGGCAGAAGAAGTTTTTGTCAGATACATATCAATACCACCGTCTTTGATAATGGTTCTATAGACTTTTCCCGTCATTTTCACATTGACGAACTTGTTCAAGCTTTCACTCCATAGCTTTTTTTTGAAAACGTTCAATTTCCAAACACGTCTGTTTTTTTTTTTACTTTCAGAAATTGTGTTACCTGTTTGTATGAATTGTGCACCGTACAACCCACGGTTACTTTGTTTGAAAATGTTAGATTCACCGTATTTGTAAACCGGATACAATGGTCTTACTTTTGGAACCCCAACAGGTTTGATGTCACCAATCTGGTAATCAGGAGTTTTACGAACTCTTCTTGTAGTAACCAGTTTCCATTCTCTCAACAAAGGTGTGGAAACGGTTAACGTTGAAAACGATTTTTTCATAAATGGCAACATGTTTGCAGCTGGCTGGTTGCTCCTTGTTTGTTGTTGATAAGGTAACAATCCGAGTACGATATTCATATTACACGTTTGAGTTACTGTCAGTTAGAGTTTGCGCGATATCGAAATAGTTCACAAGAAAAATATTGCAAAAAAAAAAAAACTTGCAAAAAAAAAAAAAAACACAAAAAACGATCATTAAACTCACATCAATACCCGGAGAGAGCATACAGTATTAGCTTATGTAGTTAACCGCTCAAGTTCTTAATCCATACAAAAAACTTTACGATTCTCACAATGGTAGTCACTAGCGGCCACATCAGAGAACGAGCTTTGAAAACACGTTTGCTATATAAGAATTGAAAAAAAACCACACACGCCTCAGGTGGTATGTCGATAGTGACAACATTACTTGAATATTTTCCATGATGGTCCAGGAAGTGACTTCTTCCGGAAAAGCTTGCTACTATCCGTGCTAGTATCTGTGCTTTCGCTATGGTTGTTATCAATTCCCCAAGCATGCCGTTTCTCTTCATTCAACTGTGCAATCACCTTGTTAAGGCTAGCGACCTCCATCTCAAGATTCTCGTTCTTGCTCATCACTTCCAGATTCCTTTCCATAGTGACCTTCAAGTCATGCTGCAAGTCGCTAGGCAGCTCGGAATCAGGATTGGGTAGACTGTTCTTGCGTCTTTCCTGTGCCAATTGCTCCTCTAGATCACGCTTCTCATCCGCAACCGTTTCTATGTACAGTCTTTTGTTGATAAGTTCATTTGCAATAGCTTCGTGATCGTGTTTCAGAGAATTGAAATCATGCTTCAGTTTTTCCAGCTCTTTTTCCAAATTCTTGTTCTGTATGCGAAGACTCTCAAACTGTTGCTCTTTTTGTTTTTCAATTTCGTGAATTTCGGCATATTCCTTTTCATACCTTTTCAAAGAGATAGGCATGATTTTTATCTTTATCGCATCTTGAATAAACTCATCAACATTGTATTTTTCCAAACAGCTATCAGCTGCTGTGTCTTCCTCCGCTTTTTTGTCATCTTGATTGCTCAAACTAGAATAAGAAACCTCACTATTTGTTCTGAACAAAGATAACGCAGACCTCGATTTTTTTGAATAGTTTGAAGAACCCAGCCTTTTGCCTCCGTTTTCCAGAGAATTGTGCAAGTAGGAATTGAATAAATCATTTTTTAGATATTCCAACAACTGATCAAATTTTAGAGCTAGCAAATTGGATTCGTTCTTCAACATCAAGGCAATAGCAAATTTCAACAAAGCCTCGGCACCTTCGGCAAACACAATGTCAAATATCCGTAACACAAATTCTAAAGGAAACTTGTATCCAAAAAACGTCAAAAACCACTGAGTGGCATACATCGTTGACCGAACACCTTGCCTAGCCAGGTGATTGTATAACCCAGGACTGCTTTCTTCAAGAATCCGGTCAAACTGATACAGTTTCAACATCAAACCAGGCATATCCGGAAGAAACATTTCGCGAACTTTATAGGATTCCATCAACCTAACCAATAGACCAAAGGCATCAGACTCAGAGTCTGTTTGCAACAAAAGAGGCGTTGTGATGAATCCCATACCTTGTGTATACCCAACGTCAGTGTCGTAATTTGCGTAAGCTTTCAAAACATTGAATAGGTTATCTAGCCGATCATGTGGAATAAAGTTGGTTCTTTTCAAGTCTCTTTTAATAACATTTTCGTGAACACACTCCTGATTGATCGAATTTGCATACAAAAGTTCAAGGGCTTTTGACTTGGACCTGCTGATTAGTTGCCAAATGACGCCACGTATTTGTGAAGGTATTCCTTTTGAAATTTCCAGTTCCATCTTTTCAGGTTCTTGCTGCGCCACCTTTTCATAGTCGTACACAACGCTGGTCCAAAATGGCCAATCTATTGCAATTTCTTTTGCCTCATCTTCCGCATAAGATATGATGGAATGCTCATCTTCAACAGTGTCACCGACCCCGTTGATGCTGGGTGATTCTGTTTCAGACAACTCTTGGCGTGAACGACGGTGTCGGCGGCTCTTGCTTGTTAGCCTATCTTTGATCCCTTTGAAGGTGTATTTTAGTGCGGTGTTGCTCTCCAACACGCTTTCTTGGTTGGTGATATCTGATTTGGAGTTTTCGTTCAATCTATCAACAATCATATCGTAGTCAGAAGACGTTGCGGTAGAGTTTATTCTGAATTGCTCAACGTGGTCGGTAAGAGACGTTCCTTGTCTTGCATTAAGCTCTTGTGAAGAACCGGCATCATTGATTTTCAGGTTCCTCAAGAATCTTGGAGACTTGTACTCTTCAGACAAAGGAGGAGGCACTGCGTGTATTTGAAGCATTGATTTTTTAAATTTCACATTTTGTTGAGGGGACAGTTGATGCTCGTGTGTGCTCGTACGAGAAGATGCAGGTGAAGCGTTCCGGGTTCTTTGCCTAGAAAACTGCAAAGCCGGTAGCAGGTTTGGGCCTTGATTTGTGGCTTTAGAATTATTTTCTCTTGGCGGCAAGCTAGGCGGGACTTTAGCTTCAGCAGTAACATCACGAGGTGGTACAGGAGGTGGAACAGGAGGTGGAACAACGGATTTTTGTGCAGTAGACTGCTCAATCATCGAGGAGTTCACAATGACACTGTCTTCGTCCAGGGTTTTGTCTTGGTCTGTTGATATTGTCTCAATGTCTGCGTCTCGGGAGGTGGTGTCGTCGATGTTAGACAATTGGCTGGTTTCCACAGGTTTGGCCAGTTTGAGTTGTTTCAGTTGTGACACAAACTCTTGATCATGTTGCTCTTCAGGTTTGTGATTCATTGCATTCGAATCATGTGTGGCATCTACCGGCGAATCAACCATAAAGGCTTTGAGTGACTCCTCGGCATTGTTAACCACAGTTTGCTTTTCAGAAACGGCTTCGGTGAATTCAGGGTCCTTGCTTGAAGGCTCCTCTCCATTTTCATTGTTGGAGACATCCGCTGTAGCAAATTGCTCTTGAGCATCGTTTTCATTCTGATTAGCCAATTTGGGAGGTTCGGCTTTGTCTAATGAAGCTTCATGGGTCTCAGCTTCCAAAAAAATTTCGTTACTTTTAGTGTCGCTTGGAGCTCCTGAGGTAGCTGCAACGTTTGCAAGTTCATCTACCTCCTCTAGAGCAGTGTTTGTGTCAATGGAATCGTTGGCCGTGTTTGTTTCTGCACTCTGCAACTTTTTTTCGTCCGTATTCATCTTTCAAGCTTTATAAAAAACTTCAAATAGCAATCCCTGAGTAGCAGGTGGCCGTGTTGTTAAATTTTTTTATTTTTTATTGGCATCGAAACTTTACAAAAGCCTTCACTTGTGGGAAGATCAAATCAAAGCTAGCTTCAACTAACGTTTTCTTCTGATCATATCTTTCCCCGCCCCTTTTGCCTTGGTAAAGAGCAAAAAAAAAAAAAATTAAAAAAAAAAAAAAAGTGTTTCATGAATGCCGCCGCTTTACAACAAGTTTCCTCTTACTAGCATGTGATATTCTATATTCAAATGCAGACTCAATAATGCATAAGATGATTATTCGAAACCTCAAAAACCTTTTGTATATATAAAAAAAAAGTTAATACCTTCGACAAATGTATCTACATAAATGAGACAAATAAAGGCTACAAGTCAATGGCAAAATGCTTTTTGAACAAGTCATGGCACGGAACTCTGGCCTTCATTCTGGCACATAAGAGAAAAACACCGCTAAATTTCCTGTGCAATGAATAAGTTTCTTCTGGTGGTGGCACCAATCTTTCGTTTAGCATGACGCCAATGTTGCCTCTAATTCTGTCGGTAACCGTTTGATTGCCAAAATCGAAAAGACCAGGTTGGCTAAAGGGCTCGCCTAGCACTAAAACACTGTCCACATGCGCGTCAACCATCTTAGACGATTCCAATCCCGTCAAATACCCCAAGTCTTTGCTGACCGCTGCGCATTCTTTCCTGTTATGTTTCACGGCAGCATAAGTCAAAAGTCTTCTGTAATTTTTGATAAACTGTGGAGGATACGGTCTTGTGGCACCAAAATCTATAAGTTCTATTTTTTGCGTGTCCTTGTTGTACAAGAAATTGGCCCAGTTAGGGTCTGTCTGCATGTACTGGTATTCGGCAATTTCCTGCAAACACAATCTCATAATGTTTGTGCAAATAAAGTCTCTCATTTCTTGGCTCGCGTGTTCCAACTTCATTATTTCAACACCTTTCATTTTTGTCATTGTTAAAACGTTTGAAGTGGTGTAATCGTCGTAGACATGAGGAACAGCAAAGACAGGATCTTTTTGCAAAAGTTTTTCAAATTTTTTCAAACAATTAGCCTCTCTAATATAGTCACATTCCCATTTAAGTTCTGTTCTGGCATTTGCAACAGTTTTATCCAAAAACAACCCTTTTGGCAACAGTGATGAGGCTGTAAGCAACAGCAGCAAATTGTTCAAGTCAGAATCAATGGAGTCCTTGACACCAGGGTACTGAATTTTCACCACAACTTCTGTGTTGTCCTTCAGCGTGGCTTCGTGAACTTGGCCAATACTGGCTGCAGCTATAGGAATTTTGTCAAATTTGGAAAACTTTTTGGTGTCCCACTCTGCAGTATGGAACTCTTTTTGCATGAGTTTGTCTAGTTGCTTCAAAGGCATATAATTGGCGTTATTCTGAACTCTGCTCAAAATTTCATACAATTCTTTTGGTAAAACTTTTTCATCTTGAAAACTTAGCATCTGTCCAATTTTTAGAGCAGCCCCTCTCATTTTGCTAAATTTTTTCACAATCCTGTCAATGTTTTCGTTTGATAAAAGCAGAGATTTCATTGTCGGCTTCTCACCTTTGGACATCTTATTCAGACCTTGTCTTGCTGCGCTAAACCCAACATTGGCTGCTAGAGATGAGTAATGAAACAACCGTGAAATCCTGCTCGTTGGTATGTTGCTACTTTCTAATGCTTTCTAAATTCAATAATTATTGGGAAACAACTGTCTTTGCAATGTATAGTAAAAACAGAAACAAAGAAGGGGAAAAAAAAATAAAAAATAGAGGTTTTATATCTATACTCAGTGCTAAAGCCCATACAGATATACACATCAATCATTTCCACTAAATACAGTATAATCTTCATGTTAGTAAATGTCAAATTTTCGGTCATCGATTTTACAAAATGGATTCACAATTTGTTGGTGTTGAATTTTCCAACGTGACTGCAAAATATACATACTCTTGCTGCTTGTTCTTTTTGCACGGATTCAGGATCCTTTTTTCCTTCGTTCAATCGCATGCTTATTGTTGAAAAGTGTCTTTTGCTGGTTGTTGTGCCTGTGCTAAGGTCTCTTTTGGCATGCTTCTTTTTGCTCGTGGTGTGTCCTTTTGTTTTTAGATTCCCATCTTCTTTGACCTCTTGAGCCAACTTCTTAGCTTCTTCCCACTTTGGATCGTAAAACCACTGATATCTGGATAAGATAGGTCTCGCAATCATTGAAGTGTGAGACCATGATTGCAAAGACTGTTTTCCTAAATTAAAAGTGTTTCCCAATACTTCTTTTGAAGAAGACAGCACACAGTACAAATCGTACAATCCCTGTCTGCTGGCCATTATATCGATGCTTGTTATGTTCGTATTTTTGTAACTGTGTTTTTGAATGAGTAATGAGAGACGGGAAATTCTGGGGATGTTATCTCAAATATGGATAATATTAATGATTCTGTTTCTCAAATTTCCCTTTTATTGTGTCGTTTAGTAGCCTTCCGAAAAACCGCTCGGCTGAAGCATCTTTTTTAGTGGGTTTTTTGTTTCTCCATGAAGATCACATGATGCACAGTACACGTGGATTAAGAATGGACTTGACACTTTTTCTTTTCTTTTTCTAACCTGCGTTTACGAATTACAATGCCCTTGCAATTTTCTGCAATCACTAATTTACACGCCAAGTAGGCTTGAATTACAAACACTCAGTTGCCTAAATGTTGTAGTTGTTGTAACCGCAAGTCGAAAACCAAGAAAAAAAATCAACAAGTTGGACATAAAGAACCTGGCTTTATAACAATGGGTAGCAAAAGAAAGTTTGAAGACAACGCATCTGTTGCTGATGGCATCACCTCTGATTCATCTGTCGAATCATTTTCATCCATGACCAACAAGACCGATTTGGAGGTCAACGAAGAACCTCTTGTCCACCACGACATGGGGGAATTCAAAGGGATGGTGGAACATCAGACTACTGCTAAACAGGCAGAAGCTTTAGAGGGAGGGAAAGTTAATCCTTTTACTGGAGAAAACTACAGTGACAGATACTTTGGGATTTTGAAAGTTAGAAAGGACCTACCGGTTCATTCGCAAAGACAAGAATTTTTGGACATTTACCAGAAATCCCAGATCATGGTTTTTGTTGGTGAAACCGGTTCTGGTAAAACTACACAAATCCCCCAATTTGTGTTGTTTGATGAAATGCCGCATTTGAAAAACACCCAAGTCGCATGTACACAACCAAGAAGGGTTGCTGCTATGTCTGTTGCTGAGAGAGTGGCTCAGGAAATGGATGTCAAGCTAGGGGAAGAAGTTGGGTACTCGATCAGATTTGAAAACAAAACAACCAACAAAACCATCTTAAAATATATGACCGATGGTATGCTTTTGAGGGAAGCCATGGAGGACCACGACTTGAAGAGATACTCTTGTATCATTTTGGATGAAGCGCACGAAAGAACGTTGGCCACGGATATCTTGATGGGTTTGCTAAAGCAAGTTATCGAAAGAAGACCTGATTTGAAAATTATCATCATGTCTGCCACGTTAGATGCAGAAAAATTTCAAAAATATTTCAACGATGCGCCATTGTTGGCTGTACCAGGGAGAACGCATCCTGTTGAAATTTACTACACTCCAGAATATCAAAAAGATTATCTAGATAGTGCAGTCAGAACTGTTTTACAAATCCATGCTACCGAGGGTGAAGGTGATATTTTGCTGTTCTTGACTGGTGAAGATGAAATTGAAGATGCGGTTGCGAAAATTTCTTTGGAAGGGGACAGATTGGTTAGAGAAGAAGGGTGTGGGCCAGTGAAAGTGTATCCATTATACGGTTCTTTACCTCCCCACCAGCAACAAAAGATCTTTGAAAAAGCTCCAGAGGGGTTCAACGGTAGACCGGGAAGAAAAGTTATTGTATCCACCAACATTGCTGAAACCTCTTTGACCATTGATGGTATTGTGTATGTTGTGGATCCAGGTTTCTCGAAACAAAAAGTTTACAATCCTAGAATTAGAGTCGAGTCTTTGTTGGTGACCCCAATTTCCAAAGCAAGTTCTCAGCAGAGAGCTGGTAGAGCTGGTAGAACGAGACCAGGGAAGTGTTTCAGATTGTACACTGAAGACGCTTTTAAAAAAGAATTGATTGAGCAAAGTTATCCTGAAATTTTGAGATCTAATTTATCGTCAACTGTTTTAGAGTTGAAAAAACTAGGTATTGATGATTTGGTTCATTTTGATTTCATGGATCCTCCTGCACCAGAAACAATGATGAGAGCTTTGGAAGAGTTGAATTACTTGAAATGTTTGGACGATGAAGGTAACTTGACCGCCTTGGGGAGGTTGGCATCCATATATCCATTAGATCCGATGCTAGCTGTCATGCTTATAAGATCGTGTAACTTTAAATGTGCGCCAGAAATTCTAACCATCGTTTCCATGCTTTCCGTTCCAAATGTTTTTGTTAGACCAGGAAAGGACAAGAAAAGAGCAGATGATATCAAAGCGGAATTTTCGCACCCAGACGGGGATCATATCACTCTTCTAAACGTCTATCATGGTTTCAAGTCCGACCAGGCATATGAACAAGGTGTCAGAAAATGGTGTTTTGATAATTTCTTGAACCACAGATCGTTGTTAGCTGCAGACAACATCAGATCGCAACTAGAGAGAATGATGGTCAGACACAATTTGGACTTGACAAGCTTGGATTACGAAGATCCATCTTATTTTGATAACATCAGAAAAGCCTTGACCCAGGGATTCTTTATGCAAGTTGCAAAGAAAAGATCAAACGGTAAGGGCTACTTGACCGTCAAAGACAACCAATCTGTGTTGGTTCACCCAAGTTCCGTGCTAGGTAGAGAGGCTGAATGGGTCATTTACAACGAATTTGTGTTGACGACTCAAAATTACATCAGAACTGTGACCTCCATCAAGCCGGAGTGGCTGTTTGAATTTGCTCCGGCATATTTCCAATTGGACCACTTCCAGAAAGGTGATGTCAAACTAAGTTTGGAGAGGGTCAAAGAGAGATTTGATGTCTATGCCAAATTGGACGAAGGCAAGAAGAAGAAAAAAGCCAAGAAATCAAGCGATTGATGAATTATTTGTTGGCATCGTGTTATATTTTGTTTTGCGCTTAGTTTCAACTGATGTTTGCTTAGTTTCATTTGAGTGACTATGTATAATACTAATAGTAAAGGCCTTGTAGATCCCGAAAGTTGCTATTTATAATAGTTAGAATATGTGAAGTGATTCAAACATTCACGTGATACATCAATAACTTACCCGAAACGCTACATTTTGTTTTTTTTTTCATTTTTTTTTTTCCATGCTCTTGGACTCTTTTTTGCATTAGAAGGTTCTTGATTATTCTTTGTCGGAATTTTCATTTCCAACAATTTCAAAAAAGCAAATAAAACGTCTTCGTTTATATTAGTAATCTATGCATTTATATAATTTGATATATAAACTTGGAGCTCTAGATTGCAGCTAAAACCTAAGACCAAACAGAAAACACACGAAATACATTGAAAAACATGTCTGCCGATAACGCTGAAGAGTACTCGCAATGTTTGAATCAATTTGTTTCTCAGTATTTGAGTTTAATTCCAAATTTCAATGAGGACGTCAATTATGTAGCCGAGTATATTGTGCTTTTGATGAGCAATGGTGGGACTGTTGAAAGTGTGACTACAGAGTTGCAATCTTTGTTTGAGTCGACGAAGCCTGAAGACATTCAACATATTGTTACAAAGGCATTCGAAGCGGTTCAACAGTTGAACAATGGTGCGACTCCTGAACAAGTTTTGGATACTGTTCCAAAACCGGGACAGCAACAACAACCTGTGACGCAACAGCCTCAGCAGCCTCAGCAACAACACCAACAACAACAACACCAACAACAGCAACAGCAACAGCAACAGCAACAGCAACTGCAACAGCAACAGCAACAGCAACAGCAACAGCAACAGGCGCCAGTTGCTTCTCAGCCGGTTGAAGCTGCAGCTCATGTTGCACAACCCGTTGCCGAGCCAACACCTCAACCACAACAAAACGCACAGCTGCCCCACTTCCAGTTTCAATTTAACAACACGGAAACTCCTGCACCATCGGCCAGTCCTGTTACAGAGGATGCTGAAATGCAGGTTTTTGAGCCATCTTCTCTAAGTTGGAAACGTGATCGTGACACCCCTAGTGCAAGAAATAGCAGATTTGGTGGGATTCAAAAGGGGAAGCCTGTTAACAACACCAACAACAGAAATGGCGCTAACAGTAGATTTCAAAGAAATGGACCAACCACTAAATTCGGTCAGAAAAACACTCAGAATAAAATGTTGAATGCTTTCAACAAGATCCCTTTGAAGACGGAGAGATGCAAAGATTTCCCAAACTGTCCGTTGAACTCGAGAGAATGTCCTGGGTCGCACCCTACAATTATTTGTGCTTTGTATCCAAACTGTGAGCGTAGAAACAAGACTTGTTCGTTTTTGCATCCTGACGAAGACACCGATTTGATTGAGCAATTGAAAAAAAAGAAGATCGAATACAACGAAAGAAAAGAAGAAGAGAGACAGTTGTTTATGGAAAAAAAGAGAATGATGACCAGTGGGATTACCTTGTGTAAGTTTGGTGCTGTTTGCGCTAATCCAAAATGTCCTTTCGGGCACCCAACACCTTGCAACGACGACCAAAAGGTTTCTGAGTACACGTGGTGTCCTGCTAATCTGGACTGCCAAGATTCAAACTGCACAAAGGCACACTCCTCGCCAGCAAAAGTCAAAGACATCAAACCATTGGGCAAACCGAAGGCTCCGACTTTTGCTTCAACTCCTAGATATCAACCTCCTATTGAAAAATCTTTGGAACAATGCAAATACGGGATTCACTGTACCAATAAGAAATGCAAATACAGACACGCAAAGGCCCCAGTCATGTGCAGGGACGGGGCTGCATGCACGAGAATTGATTGTGTTTTCGGACATCCTATTCCTGAACCGTGCAGATTTGGGGTCAATTGTAAAAACAAGGCATGTTTGTTTCAACATCCAGAGGGCAGAGTCATTCCTTCTACTACTTGGGTGAACCCTGACACCACAGGCACGGTCAACACACCAGATCAATTTCAACAACAACAACAACAACAACAACAACAACCGCAATTGCAAATTCCACAACCAACACTGGAACAACAAGTTCAAGGTCAGTTTACACCAGGACAGCCTTTTAATGGGCAAGCTGCTGATTCGGCTATGCAAGGTTGAATATGGGGTTTGAATGGCGATAGAGAAGGCTTTTCTTGTGAGAGTAGGGAGAAGAAAAGCTTGCCTTGGGTTCCCAAAAACAATATGTTTCTTTTCAATTTGGAAAACTGTTATTATTTGTTTGCTAATTATAAGATTAATAGCAATACTTTTCACTATTAAAGATGTTGTATTAAATAGAAAATAAAAAAAAAAAACAAAAAAAAAAATATATCAAAAACGATTTAAAAAAAAAAACATTCAATTGATAAAAACAAATATCAAACGAAAGTAATGTTCTTGAAACTGGAGTAGGTATCCAAAAGATCTTGCATTTTATAAACTTTATAGACTAACGATTAACGACTTGTGATTAACGGCTTGTGATAGCTTTCTTACTATTTGCCTGTTGGGCCTATATTGAGAAAAAGATAAAAATAAGCTCTAGTTTCGCAATGGCACTTACTTGACAAAATGATTTTTATCACAATTAGTGTAGAGTTCAAGACTGTAGCTACTTTCACTCGTCTATAAATACCTTCAACATCTAGAGAATAGACAGATAATATTAAGATATGTAAAATAGAAAAAAACAACCAAATTTTATATACAAACTACTTAGTTTCCATAATTTCATTTGTTATTGATTTTATAATTTATCACAAATTAAATTAATATCTTTTTTTGTTGGCACTGGCTTCATCAGCGTAGACATCCAATGGAGATGGAGTCAAAGCGTAAGAAGTCCACAAGTTTGGAGTCAAGAAACCATAAGTGTTACCAATGGCAACAAAAGCGGCTTTCAAAGTGTTTTCCAAAGTTCTGGTAGAACCAGTGGAAGAAGTGTAAACATCTTCAACACCAGCCAATTGCATTAATCTTTTAACAGCTGGAGAAGCAACAATACCGGAACCTCTTGGAGCTGGAATCAATCTAACACTAACGGAACCAGATTTACCAGAAGTTTTGGTAGCCAAAGAGTGAGGTTCACCCAAGTTGGAACCCCAGTAACCTCTTCTGATTGGAATAACAGACAATTTGGCAATGGTAACACCGGCTCTGATAGCAGAAGCAACTTCTTTAGCGGTTTTGATACCCAAACCAACGTGACCGTTGGAGTCACCAACAACAACAACAGCCTTGAATCTGGTTCTTTGACCGGCTCTGGTTTGTTTTTGAACTGGTTTGATGTTCATACAGTCATCTTTCAAGTTTGGCAACAAAGTGTCAATGATTTGAAATTCCTTAACTGGCAAAGAGTGCAAAAAGATTTCTTCAATAGAAGTGATTTTACCGGCTTTGACCAATCTACCCAACTTGGTAACTGGAACCCAACCTTTTTCTTCAGATTGACCACCTCTTCTACCTTGTCTGTTTCTGTTTCTACCACCGAAACCACCTCTTTGACCTTGTTGGCCTTGTTGACCTTGTTGTTGTTCAGCTGGAGCGGACATTTCTCTTTGGTTCAATTGTTGATGTTATATTTTTTTTTTTTTCTATTTTCTACTCTTAAAAATTTATTATTTGTTAAAAAGTCGGAATATATCACGGAAAGTTGAGGGGGGAGTGTAATTAAATGTGCGTAGCAATTTAATGTATAACTTTCAATCGACTATTAATAATAATAAGTTTCTAAACTTGGGGAGAGGGAGGGCCTTTGTTGATTTAGTTGGATAGAATAACTGAGATGATGCACATGTTGGAGATTGTATTGAAGAAATCAAATGCGCATCATAGCTTTCTGACCTAAACTCATCCAAAAAATAGTGTGAAGACCAGAAGCTTTCAAGTATTGTAAAGATTTGTTCAAATGTCAGAAGTTTCTTTTTTTCCGAGATGATTCAAACTTTTGCATATTTCATTCGGTATTAAATTATTTTTTTTTCACATCTCTAATTTATTTGTATCTATTCTGAGCAAGTTTTTTTTTAATTCCATTTTAAGTCATTTTGTTCGTATGTAGTGTTATTTCAGTTACTTTTGGTTTTTGCCTAATTGAGCAGCTGAACAAAAAATTAAAACAAAATTTTGTTTTTTTTCAGGTTTTTTTTTAACTTTGTATTTTATACATGGACAAAAAAAAGCAGTTTAAATGTATGGATGTTACAAATATTGTCACATAATGCAAACAATTTTTTATTTTTTTTTAAAAATTTTTGTCTTTCTTTTTTTTGGTCCTTTGTCCTTTGTCCTTGTTTGTTGGCCTACTGATAAAGTTTGGCAAGATATTATACTTGAGTATTATTCTTCTTTTTTTTAAGGGAGCAAACAATGAATTAGTATATACTCATGAAGAAAAAAAAAAAAGTTGAAATGCCGAATAAAGGTTTGTTTTTTTTGTTTTTTCTTAGTTTCCCCACGAATGATGCATTATTCGGGGGAAAGAAGAAGAAGGGGAAGTGAAGGCGGAAATGACAATAAAAAAAAAACACTAAGTAAACTAGCACACACTGTAATGAAACAATATGATTGGTTTATTGAACAGAGATTATCATTTGCCTGATACAATTGATTAGAGTTTATGACTGCCACAGAGATTATCAATGACATTAATGTATTACTCTATTAGCTCATGGCCTTTGAACCATTAAACGATGAAACCATTATATAGTCTATCTATAATATCAAAGCGTGATACGAGAGATAACCGAAGAAACAGAATAGCATAATAATAACGGACCTCAACTTTATTTCTCCGCTTGGGTGTGGATCGATTTTTGGTGTAATATTACGGGAATGTTCACTCAGTGGGACCATCGGAACATATCATATAAGCTTCTTATCTTTTTTGCTTTTACTCAAAACTAAATATCTTTACTTTATTCAATGTTCAAAGCTTGCATTTTCTATCTCAAACTTACTTTTACTTTTACTTTCACTTTTACTTTTACTTTCTCTTCAATTCATAAATCTCCCTGTGCCTTTCCATTTTTCATTTTATTTTTTTTTTTTGTTTTCTGCTACTTTCCCAACTCCATCTGTCTCTTTCTCTGCGGTCCCCCTATATCTGTCTACTTTTTTTTTTTTTCTTATTTTCTCCAATATAGGTTTTTTGCGTTTTGGTACTTTCGGAATTATCTGTATTTATATATAAAGGGTGTTGATTTGATATATATTTTAATCTCTGATATGAACAAAAAAATGCTTTCTTTGAACTAAAGAAAAAAACACAACTCCAAAACAAAGCAAAGCATACAAAGCAAAGCGAAACCAGAATATATTCCAATACAGTAAATAAATACTCAAAAATCATGGCACAATCTCCAAACAACACAGTTCCAGGCTCTATTCCTGCTGACCCAAAACATCCACAAGAAACTTCTATCAATCCACCAGAAGTCCAAGAAGAAATCAAAGAACATTTGCAAGAACAGCATGAACACTTGAAAGAAAAACGCGAACACCAACACGAAAAGGAGAAATTGAAAGAAGTTGAAGCAAAAGCGGAAAAGGAAAAAGCACATTTGGCTAAAGAAGCCAAACACAAAAAAGACGAATTTGTATCGAGTGCCAAACACAAAAAAGACCAAGTTGCATCAAAGGCCAAAAAAGAGGCTGGTAAACTGGAAGATGAAGTGGAAAGTTTTTCTAAAAAATTCAGCAACGAAGCTTCGAAAAAATACCACCAATCCGAATCTATTTTCAAACAATACTTGCAACAGTCGGTGCAGTTGGTAAGAAACTTGCCAGCATACTTGTATGAAGGTGGACAAAAAACCTCGAATGCCATGGTTGTGTACACCAAGAGTTTTGTGCAGGAATTGAAAAATCCGGTGTTTGCTACCCATTTTGTTGGTGGTGTATACTTGGTGAGCAAGTTGTTGAACGGGTATGCTCATCATGCAAGATACTTGAAGGGAAAATCTGACAAGGACATTTTGATGATTGCTGGAGGAGTTGGTGTTTTAGGAATTGCTGATGTGTGGGTTTCAAAGAAATTGTACAAGAAATTTGAATAAGCAATGCACTTATGAGCGTTTTCCAAATGATTGTTGTTTTTTTTTTGTTTGGAAAACAAGCCTATTTTTTGACAAGAAAGTTAGACTCTCAATAACATCAACAGTTTTTAATGCCAATATTTAAGATATATATATAGATAATTTTATGCTGAACTATTATCAGACTCTCCATGATTTGGAAGTTGTTGTGTAATGTGAAATGTTGTGTTTGGAGTATATTAAAACATTCTTATCAAAAGCATGTGACTTGTTCAACCGAACAAGAGTACAATGATTTTATTTTATCACGTGACTGTGCTTTTTTTTTAACCTTTTATTTTTTTAAGTCAAATTTAGGCATTGGTGCTAAATCAGTAGATGGCTAAGTTGCAACAACAGATGGTTAAGTTCCACCAACAATCAACAAAACGCTGACATAATAACAAACGTGGCAAAGCAGACACCCAGTTTTGAAGCTTTGAAATACATTTTATTAAAAATGAGCACACGGAAAAATGATAATTTTCCCAGTAGTCCGAGTATCACACCGAAAAGACCTACTAATACACGTTACCAGATACCACATAATGCCCAGCTTTCATCCAGACCAGTAACGCCGCTGAAACCTGTGCTCGACACCACTAATGTGATCAATATCAACGAGTCTCTGCCGCAGCAGCGCGACAACCAGGTACTTTCCAGAACCAGCTCGCTCTACGATCTGCGTTCAGCCACGAGATCAGCGGTAACGAGTCCCACTAATGCGTCCCAGAGGTACAGAAGCTTGAATGAATATACAAATCATGCTGGTGGAAGCAGAAACGCGTATTACAACACCAACGATAACGCTTCAATACGATCCAACGTCACTGCCCTGACGACGAATTTGCACCAAGAACTCATGCAGTCGATAAACACAGACAACTTGAGTCTCTACGACTACTATGGAGAGGAACCACAACTACATCCTCTGCCAATAACACAAACCCATGCGGGATCTATGCGGTTGCAGTTTGATGAAGATATCCAGGAAGACGATATCAGCTCTTTCACAGGGGAAGACGATGCGGACGAGCAGGACACGATGCAGCGACTGCCCGTGCCGAGCATCACTCCAATGTTTTCTTCTAGTAGATTGGATCAGGAAAATGCACATCTAAACAATGCGGATTTTTTGCCAGAACTAACATTGCCCGATTTGGACAGCCATAGAGCAAATTTTGTTTCACATACCCCTTACACGGACAAGAATTTTTTCATATTGACAAGTGCAGGGAAACCGATATTTTCTATGAAACATGACATCATACTGAACGAGGAAAACGATGATGTGGACATGAATGATGATTCACAAAACAACCAAGACGAGCTTTATGGACTTTCCGGGATCATCAACACCATAGTTGAGTTTTTCAAAATCAAAAAACAATGCAATTTGAATTCGTTTGAAATCAAGAAAGCTGCTGGAAATGGCAAGGTTAAAACATGCAAGTTTGTCTTTTTAGACAAGAGTCCCGTGGTTCTTATGGCTTATAGTGAGTTGGAGTACGAGAGTGAGCTACATCTTTCCGACCAATTGGATTTTTTGTACTCTTTTTTGTTATCAATATTAAGCAAAAATAAGTTGGACCGGTTGTTTGATAAGAGGGAAAATTTTGATTTACGGAATTTTCTTACTGATTTGGATTTCCAAAAAATGGTTGACATTACAAAACAAATATGTTTCCAATTCCATCCGCAATTTTTGTTTTACCAATCATCTTCCTTGCAGATCTACCCAATGAAAAAAGGTTTCAGAACCGCTTTGCACAGGTTGATGCTCAACACGTATATGAAATCATTGGGTTTCAAAGACGAGTTGATTACAAACAACGGGCCCATCAATGCAAGCAGCACATTATTGTACGGGATGATTGTTTCTTTTCCCAGCACGCAGTTGGTGTCTATTCTTAGACCCAAATCCCACTCTTTACATACAACAGATTTGCATTTGCTTTTCCAATTGATCAAAACTCAGTATTTTTTGAATCAAGAGGGGGCCAATAAAGAGAATGGCGACAAAAAAGATATGTTTGTAACTGATGAAAACACTGCTACAAAAATGGGTGACACTTATTTTTACCAACCAATCTGTTTCCCCAAATTCAATTCCAATGGGTTCTTGTATTGTTATATCAAGTTTTTCCACAACGATGCCTTTGCACACAATAGTCTTGAATCAAGTTTGGAATCCACTTTTGCCACCGTGTTGATTTGTTCAAAAAAACAAGCTCTACCATATTGCCAACATCTGGACAACCTAATTCAACAAGCAATCATACAGGAAACAACCACTGGGAAATACAAAAAATTGTTCACTACTACGGATAAAGACAACGAAGTTGTGAGTACCAATGGTGAAGCAGGAGTTACGCGCAATGGGCTGATGAGTATGGATTCGCGATGGTCAACTTATGCGTCGCATCCGTATAATAATGTTCAACAAGTTAATGGCATGAGCAAAAATGCAATCCAGTATCCGGAATTACCCCGTGTCTATCATTTTATCTACAAGTCAAAACCTCTTGTCCAACACATCACCCCAACCATTAGTGAGAACCTAATGCACTATTACCTTTTTTTACAATCACAAGCTTTAGATTCGGATCAACAACCCTTGGACAAAAAATCTACATTGATAGCTGCAAAGATTACTGTGAGTGGAGCAGGAAATGAAGAGAGTGGGGGCACTATTGCTACACCCACGACTATGAGTGAAAATGACAGTCATAATAATAACAGTCATAATAATAACAGT
>ERZ794936.504-NODE-504-length-18268-cov-33.779828_pt1 | contig 18268 bp, 7 predicted proteins | sample MGYA00511083_ERZ794936 | MGnify/ENA primary metagenome ERZ794936 (study PRJEB30137, sample SAMN04331409) | food metagenome | isolation source: Y2 must sample point D1 replicate A | place: Australia: South Australia | collected 2014 ... | reverse complement strand
CCGGTGGTGCAATGCCACAAAACACTTTTGGTCAACCACAAATGACCGGTGGTGCAATGCCACAAAACACTTTTGGTCAACCACAAATGACCGGTGGTGCCATGCCACAAAACACTTTTGGACAACCACAAATGACCGGTGGTGCAATGCCACAAAACACTTTTGGACAACCAGCCTTTACCGGTGGTGCAATGCCTCAAAACACATTTGGTCAACCACAAATGACTGGTAGTATTTTGCCACAGCAAACCACGAACGGTTTTATTCCTCAATCTACCTTTGGTATGACTTTGCAAAAAACCGGTGGAGTAGCGCCTCTTCCTCAAACTTCCTTTAACTCTTTCAACCAACCTCAAACCAATTCGCTCAATTCAGCCATGCAAAATATGAACATTTACAATCATCAACAGCCTTTGCAAAACCAACCAACAGGGTTTGGTTTTGGTAACGGCCCACAGCAGCAACCAATGCAGCAACAACAAACCGGCAGGGCCAATTTGTTTAACGCTTCCGCAGACAATCCTTTTGGTTTTTGATAACTACGCGACAAGAGCTATCAAGCTCGCTTATATTGCAGTTTCTATATTAACGACTTTGTAAATTAAATTAGTGTAATGAACTTATTTTGATGACTTCCTTGCAGTACTAAATTGAAGAAACTTGATGTAATATTTAGGCATTATAATAAATAGTTTACTTAAAGTTTTTGTGTTCCTATATGTTGCTGTAGATTATATAGTGAACAATAAATAATTTGAACAGTCGCGTAATTTGGTTGACTAGGACCAAGAGCAAACTTCAATTACCATTCTTGAGCAGTGTTACCATATGGGGATTTTTTAGTTCCAACAATTGGCTTAACTAGTTTAGAACCACCTTCCAAGAAAGAAAATTGAACCCTTCTGTTGGCTTCATATTTTGTAATAAACTCTTCTTTTTGTAGAGTAATACCAATATCGTCCAAACCATTGACCAAGCAGTGTTTTCTAAATGGTTCAACTTCAAAATGGGAAACCAAAACTTTACCCTCTGGATCCAAAATTTGTTGGTTTGGCAAGTCAATAGTTATTTCAACCCCCTTTTGAGCTAATGGATAGATTTTTTCCAAAATAACTTCTTGAGGAAGTCTGATTGGCAACAACCCATTTTTAAAAGAGTTGTTGTAGAAAATATCACCAAAAGAAGGAGCCAAAATGGATTTAATACCAAAATCTTTCAAAGCCCATGGTGCGTGCTCTCTGGAAGACCCACAACCAAAATTGTCACCAGTAACAACCAAGATTTGGGCATTTCTGTATGGCTCAACATTCAAAACAAAATCGGTTTCTTTATCTTTGCCGTTGGCATCTTTAACAAATCTCCATTCGTAAAACAACCCAGATTTCAACCCAGTTCTTTTAATAGTCTTTAAAAATTGTTTTGGAATAATGGCGTCGGTATCAACATTGGCTTTATCTAATGGAGCAGCGATACCTTTCAAAACCACAAATGGGTCCATCCCTGTTGGACCAGATGCAGCAGCAGTTGCACTTTGAGAAGATGGGGGAATGTCATCAATTTCGTCAGCAAGTTCTTCTTGGCTGCTTTCTCCGGCTGGTAGTGGAGCTTTTTCATGTTCGTAAACAGCCTTCTGCAATTCGGCATCTTCTTTGGATTCAATAGCAATTTCAACAGCAGAGTCTGTCTTGTATTGGTGTTCTCTAATGTCTACAAAGTGACCAGCAATACCTGCGGCAGCAGCCATGGCTGGAGACATCAAATGGGTTCTGGATCTGGCACCTTGTCTACCTTCAAAATTTCTGTTGGAAGTAGAAGCGCATCTTTCTTCTGGATCCAAAATATCTGGGTTCATACCCAAACACATGGAACAACCGGCTTCTCTCCAGTCAAAGCCAGCAGCTTCAAAAACTTTATCAAGGCCTTCTTTTTCAGCTTGTTTTTTGATCAAACCAGAACCTGGAACAACCATAGCTAACTTAACGTTGTCGGCTTTTTTGTGACCTTTAACAACTTTTGCTGCGGCTCTCAAATCTTCCAATCTGGAGTTAGTACAAGAACCAATAAAAACTTTGTCAATAGGGATTTCTTTGAAAGGAGTGTTTGGAGTCAACCCCATGTATGATAAAGCTCTTTCCATACCGGATTTTTTGATTGGGTCAGAAACAGTAGCTGGGTCTGGAACACAACCAGTGATTGGCAAAGCATCTTGTGGAGAGGTACCCCAAGTGATGGTTGGAACGATATCAGCACCTTTGATCACAACGTCGAAATCAAAATGAGCACCTTCATCAGAGTGCAAAGTTTTCCAGTAAGACACGGCTTTTTCCCATTCGCTTCCAGATGGACAGCAAGGTCTACCTTTCAAATATTCAAAGGTTGTTTCATCTGGTTTGATCATCCCGGCTCTGGCACCAGCTTCAATGGCCATGTTACACATGGACATTCTGGCTTCCATAGTTAAATCTTCAATAGCTTGACCAGCAAACTCAATAACACATCCAGTACCCCCGGCTGTCCCGATGACTCCAATGATGTGTAGAATCAAATCTTTAGAAGTGATACCTGGGTTCAATTTACCATCAACAAAGATTCTCATGTTTTTAGATTTTGCTTGGATCAGAGTTTGAGTGGCCAAAACGTGTTCAACTTCAGATGTACCGATACCAAAAGCCAAAGCACCAAAGGCACCGTGTGTGGATGTGTGGGAGTCACCACAAACAACAGTAGTCCCTGGCAAGGTAAAACCTTGTTCTGGCCCAATAACGTGGACAATACCTTGTCTGGCATCGGTCATACCAAAGTAAGTGACACCAAAGTCTTTGACGTTCTGTTCCAAAGTTTTAACTTGTAGTTTGGAATCTTGTTGTTCGATAAAGGAATCAAGATCTTTGAAATTTTTTCTGGAAGCAGTTGGAATGTTGTGGTCAACAGTAGCCAAAGTACAGTCGGTTCTTCTCACTTTTCTACCTGCATTGGATAACCCTTCAAAGGCTTGTGGAGAGGTGACTTCGTGGACCAAATGTCTGTCAATGTAGATCAAGTAGGATCCACTTTCGTCTTTGTGAACAACGTGATCCGCAAAGACTTTATCGTAAAGAGTTCTTGCTGCAGTCATTATATTTGCTTTTGTGTGCGTGTGTATGTGTGTTCAATCAACCACGTATCAATAATCGATGACTTGTTTGGTTTCCAGGCTATGTTTGAGGTAAAAAAAAAAAAAATCCCAACGAAATAGTACAAGTTGAATCTTCAAACACAAAAAATGGCACTGAAATGTTATTTAGTTGTAAGGCAACTCGCTAAGCCAGTCAAAATGACTATGCTTTCAACATAGAATGGTTGAAAAACATACTCACCATCCGTTGAGTGCCAGAAATTAGACCTGCTTTATATAACCATCTTTTCATGATTAAAACCCCCGATCTTACGATATTTCAAATGTGAATCATCGAACGCCAGAAGCAAAACGAAAAACCAGAAACAAAAAGAGCTTGCTAAATTGAGATTTTGCTGCGAAGAGAAAAAAAAAAAACAAAAAAACCTTTATCGGGAAATAATCTGCACTCTGAGATTATACGTGGAAAAATACCACATCTCCGGTTCCGCTGTATCGCTAATCTACGAAAATCATTAATGAAAAAAAAAAAAAAACAAAAAAAGAAAGCTTTGAGTGCTTTTTCTCATCCTTTCAACCAGTGCCGGTTTCGGATTTCTACAAAATTCACCCAAATTCGCCGGGCCGGTAAAATTGAGATTCATACCGTAATCTATTACATTTTCTCCAATCTTGATAACAAAGTTTGGTGCTATTTTATTATTCACAAGTCATCCATACACACATTTCTGGATTCCACTTGAATGTGGATAACGAAAAATCATTTGACATAGAGAGAGAACTGTTGGAAAGTTGTTTTGAAGCGAAATTGGAAGTGTCAACCACCTCGACAACCAAAAGTCCGTTGCTGAAAGTATAGTCAAAAAGCTTTTTGCTCACTCTTATTTTGTGAGAGTTGGAAGGGTTGATGCTATCTTCATCAAATATTAGAGGCGAAATTGATATTTGGTTTAAAACCATTTTGGAGTTTGCAACATCAATAACGAAAAAAAGACCAGTCTCTGACACAGCAACCAAAAAATGTTCAAAAAATTTCATTTGAACCATTTTGTAACCTAAAGAAACTTTGGGCACTTTGAATCTACCCGTAGAAGAAAACAAATACAAAGATCCTTCAGTGGTAGAAATTGCCCATAACCCGTTTTGGACACTTCCCGAGGCGCAATTGACCGCTTCTGGAATGATCTCACACAATGCTCTTTCACCTTTGTAATATCCCAACAATTTTGTTGGGTTTTCATACAATGCTTCTTTATCAAATTGAATGGACCTTTCTACACCGTTTCTAATTTCTAGCACATATATCTCATCAAGACCATCCGTTGCTTCTGCCAATGCACAGTCTGCATCAGGTAAGACAGATGAATATTCAATATAACGACTATCAACATCTGCACTCAGCACTCTGGCAGGAGTAGTTTTCGCATTCATTGTTAATCTTTCAGAAAAAGCTTTATTTTTCAACGCTTGGCTTGCTCCAACATTGTTTCCATCTGGTGCTGTTTCAGCAAGATCAGCATCAAAAATTGGTGGTCTATCCTTAATCCCCATAATCAAAGTGTGAACACCAAGTCTTGGAATAGGATAAGACTGCGTTGAAAGCTTGTTTTTCAAATTGAACTGATTTAATTTTTTCTTCAATTTTTTTTTAGAAATCTTGCTTTGGTTCTCAGATTTAATTGGCGCAACTGTCTTCATAGTATCACCGCTTGTTGATGGCACGCCCTCGGCACTGGAAGAAGACACCAGGGTTGGAGCAACTCTCTTTTTGCCGTTTTTTTGTACCACCGGTTGTTTCAAAACATCTGACTTTCTTTTTGGTACCAAAATGTTTACTTTTACTTCAGCACTAGCACTTTTGGCGGTATCAAATGCTTTTGATTTATTCAACTTGGCAGCTGATATTGAATTTGCATTTTTCGTATCCATTGCATGATTATCGTAAGGTTTTTTATTCTTTTCCCTTTCTTTTTGAGCACACTCTTCAAACAAAACTTGCTCTACACTCTCTGGGAACGTTTCGACTTCTTTTCCCACCCCATATCTATGTAAATATTCAACGTTTTTCTCCAAAGGTATTGGATGGCCCAACTCGGTATCGGAAAAGATTATAGGCAAAATCGAACCATCTAAAGAGGTTATGATTAGCACATTTCCGTATTTATTCCAACAAGCATCGGTGACTGACTTCGAAACTATATCGTACGCAATAAAAACGGGTCTTTCCTGGGTTGTGCTCCACATTGTCAATGTTTTATCTTGCCCCGCAGAACACAGAATAGTGTCTATTCTCTCTTCCCCAGATATCAGTTTTTTCTTTTTCACAGTTTTCTTGACCTTGTGCTTCCTTTTACTTGGATGTTTTTCGATCTTCATTTGAGTGAGCCCGTCGGTAAAATCTTCTTTTTCTAACTCCCCTTGATTTGTTTCTTCAGCATCTTCACCGTCATCTTTCTTTCCGCTATCATCCTCATCCTCGTACTCGCTGACTTCAATTTCAATCTCCCGGTCAGGCAAAACTTTCCTGAACAATCTAGGATTAAACCTGGCTACCTCGGATGGTGATGTATGACCTATTAAACTAATGCCGGAGTCCCAAGAGCCCCTGTTGATAATGGCTACGGAAGAAACCGGCCCATTCGTGGCATTTGGGGCAGCTATGTGTTGACCATCTGGTGACCACGACAGCCTTCTGAAATATGTTGTTATTGGTGATCCTTTGAACGGATCGCTGACACTTGCTTCTATAGAGAAATTTAGTTCGCCGTTGACGCGGTGGTATCTGAAAATCTTGACAGTTCTGTCATCGGAAGCAGTGGCAAAATATTTGTTTGCGGGATCAAATATCACCCCTTTCACAAGAGAATGATGTACATCAAATTTCGTGACTCTTTCAAAAGTTGCGCCGTTCCAAACTATGATACTTCTATCTAGTCCAACAGACACCAAGAGAGTTGAGTCCGGTGACCAGCACATATCCTGTATATCGTTATCGTGAGCGGCTAACCTTCTTCTGACTACCCAATGTTCCTCATTATGATCCGCAGCAAAGGCGTTTGTACCTGTTCCAGCTGCATTCAAATTGCTAGAATTGTTAGTTGACATGGACATGTACTGTGCGGCTTGTGACCTTCCCTCTTTCTCCCAAATCAAAATAATTCTGTCATCAGAGCCCGTTGCTAGATATTTCCCATCAGGTGAAAACTTCACTACTGTGACAGCCCCAGAATGTCTATTCATTGTGGCCAAAGCTTTACTACTGCTGGTTTTTTCAGAGTTTTTGCAGCACGCAAGCATGGAACTCAACGACCATATCTTCACCACTCCATCAATACCTCCTGTTGCTACATGCTCATTGTCACTGCAGATATCGACGGTGTACACGGCTTTTCTGGTATGTTGCTCAAAATGGCCAATCCAATCTGTTTTCAAAATTTTCATTGGGTGGGGTTTTACGTCTGTGTGTTTTTGAGATGTTTGTGTTTAAAAATTGCTTTGTTTTAATCAGTTGGCGATTCTTTGCATCAAACATTAACGCGTAAAACTGAAAAACAACTGCTAAAACTGCTTTTTGCTTAGGTCGGTATCACATGACTTGCTTTCGAGAAAGAACCGTTTTACATAATCACTGCTTTAAAAATGACACTAATCAGACAGTATACTATTTTAACAACACACAATACATAAAAAAAAGCATACCTAAATTATAAACCAAATTCTTTGATTATCGTTTCGCCCAAAATTCTCATACCGTTTTCCATTTTAGTTGGAGTGATGGAGGCATACGTGCCTCTGAACATTACAAGATTACTCAGTTGCCCTGTTGATGCCGAGGCCATTGGATCTGCAACTTTAAACCACGAACCCAATGCCAACAAAAGACCATTATTGACAAACACTTGGTATAAATACTGCTCAAACTCACTGGTTGTCTTGATTTCTCCGCTTTTGAAGCGAGGATGCTTACTGATATCGATGTACAATGTGAAAAACATCCCAGCCACTGGAGGCTGTGCTATTCTTATGATGTCTTTTCTTTTTGGCATATATTTAAAAAGGTTGTCTAAGCACCAGTTTCTCTTCTGGGTGTATTCAAGTCTCATTTTAATCAACCAATCAACATACCCATCTTGTCCCCACCTGTTCAAAATACCACTTATGATGGCTTGTGCAAACCCGCATGTCGACTGTATCGAGACTTCATGCAAATTCCAATATGTGTCCAAGATGTAGTTAGGCCCAATTATCCAACCCAATCTGCAACCTGGCGCAAATGTTTTGGAGACACTTTCCATTCTTATCACTCTACCGTCAGTATCTAGCGATAGAAAAGAGCCGCAAAGCCTATCCAAAAAAGATTGTCTGGTGGGGAAAACCTCAAGTGGATTTTCTTCACCAATGTTGTATTTGGGCATTTGTAGAAAATAGTATGGTTCATCTTCTATCAACAACATGTTGTGTTTTTGAATGGCATTGTAGATCAACGGCTTTCTAAAGTCAGCCAACGATATACCTGTTGGGTTTTGACCTGTTGGAATTGTGTACAAAAGTTTTGGTTTTGGCAAACTCGGATACAGAACATTCCAGTTGTCTAGCAAGTTTTCCAAGTCTTGTACAATTATTCCATCCGTGTCCATTTTGACAGGCACACAATTGATCCCCTGTGCTGTAGCAGCCTCGTAACTGGAGGAGTAGGTGTATTCTTCCAACAAAATGGTGTCTCCCTTGTTGCAGAAAATTCTTAGAGTTGAGTCCCACGCATTTGTGGACCCAGTAGTGGTGATGATGTCCCAATCATCATATAGCACCTTATGGAATTTCAATGTGTGTTCTTTCAAGTATGTTAGCAACTCCACTTGGCCTCTGGAGTTCCCATATTGTAGTGCTCTTGCAATAGGAACATCAATGCTATTTTCTTCCGGATCTCTTGGAATGGTGCCTACCAAAGGTTGGTCACTTGTTTCCCCTTTTAAATTCTTGATGTTGTGTGTCTCAAAAGTCAACGATTGCACGGGAAATAGTTCTGCTGGAGGCATTCCTGCTCCCAAAAAAATCATATCTGGATCTTGAAAATATTTCATGGTTGTTTTGATAGGAGAAGAGGTTCTCTTCTTTGCTTCTTCGCTGTATAAAAACGACAAGTCTACACTGGTGGTCATTGCTCGTTTGATTGTTTGGTTTGGTGGTGTTTTATTTTGTTTGTGTCCTTATTTAGTGTCTTAGACAGTTGGGCGAATAGTTGAGTTTATAGTTGATATATTTCTCTCTTGAAACAAATAATATTCCCTTAGCCTTCTTATATAAGCTTTTGAGAACCTAACACTTTACGTTCCTTTTCAAGAGGTTAATCTTCTATCTATTCGTAACACCGACTATAAGAAGACGCCTTGTCGTGATACCCTTTTCCAAATTACAAAACATCACCAGCGCATCTTAATTTAAAATAAAGTCTTGTAATCGGTGTTATAACACTCCACGGCCCAAAGGTACTTTTGCAATCCCCGCCTTTAACAGATATAACCTTCAATAATAGTATTCATTCAATCCTTCATCCAACCTGTATTGAGTCATCGATGACAATAGAGATAAATTAGCTCATCGAATGTGAAAATAGCTGCAAACTTTGATCAGTCGGGTCTTTCCATCTATCTGACGTTTTTTACTTTTCTCTGTCGGGGTTAAAGAAAAACTGCAGATCATCTTTCTTTCGTTCTTTCTTTCTTTCTTTCTTTTTTTCTTTTTTTTTTTTTTTCTCTTTTTCTTTTTTTCTTTTTCTTTTTTGTTGCATCGTATGCGCTGCTGAACCACAATGTCTTGACACAAAGCGGTGTTATAATTTTACGGACAGAGAAAAAAAATAGACCGATCGAACTTTGATAAAAAGAAAACGTGTCTTGCTGATCTTATGTCTATAGTACCGACATTGTTATCAATTACTTACAGGGTAGATAGGGAATAAAATGACAAAGCCTAAAAACCGCAGGTATGGTAAAAACATTGTTTGCATTGTTTCTGTGCACAGATTGAGGCACCATTACATCATGGCATTTTCCAAAAGACATACTAATATACAAGTGTTTTGAAAAAATCGCATGGCTCTGTACAGTATAATGTTTTTGGAATTTTTCATACGTACAGTAAATAAACCAGCTTTGGATCTTGTTCATTAATAAAAGACTTTTTCGGGCTAAACGCCATGACACGTTTAAAAGTATCACACAAAATTAAATGTACACAATTTTACATGTACTTTCCTAGCTAGCAAGATATTGTACAAATCAAGAAACAGTTGTTGGAAAATTTTCATTCCATGGTGCAACACCAAATTCTCTCTACGCTTCAGTAATGAGGAAGGCCATTGCACTGCAAGTACCAGTCGTTTATGACAATGCAGGCTCTTTTGCTCCCGCTGGTTATCATCAACTTTTCGATAAATTTTGCGTGATTGATACCTGAGCTGGTGGTATTTGTTTGACGATGTAATAGTTGAGATAAGTCTTGGTCTTCCAACAAACACATTTGCAGCCATTTTTTGCAATAAAGCGGGTGTTTGCTCACCAAAGTTCTAATGACATCTGAATATTGCATCACTTCACTTCTATTACTGTTCAAAATGATCAAAAAACAATTTTTCACCAATCTGTATCCCAAGCAGTCTGGTGACGGAGAATTGAACAAACCATTCACATAAACCACACAATCTTGATCATACTTTTTATTATTAAGCAACTTGATCCAAAATTTGCACAGAGGTATGATTGTGAATTTTTCTCTAACCAAAAACAACAATTTCAAAAATTCTGGAACGAGGAATGATTCAAAATAAGCGCTTTGAATAATTAACCTAGGTGAGGTCTCCAAAATGTTATTGACAAATTCAATGCAAGTTTGTATGTAATCTGGATCAGATAGAATTCCGCCTTCCACAAAATAATATTTTACAACAAAATTATTGAAAATGTAATCAAATTCATCTTTGCCAATCATCTTTAATTTGTTCATATATTGAACAAGTTTTTTCAAAACTGTTAAATTCGATTCAAAACATTTGGCAAATGGACAAGCGGAAAACTTGTTACTGATGTACCCCATGACTTCTGTGATTTCAAACTTGAAGGGGAAAGGTTGTTGTTCTAAATTGGCAGAAAAATATTGAGACATAATCATGTTGGCTTGTTCAATAATTTTTGAATTGTTTACAGACACACTTGCCAAGTTCACAAAAACCAAATCATTCAAAATATGTAACAACTTTTGGACCAATAAAGAGTAGTTCTCAGGTATAGACCAGTATTGAATCATAAATTGCTGATAATGGAAAACCATAGGGTTTGTTGATGAAATCCCGTTGCTGCCATAATCATCATCATCATCATCATCACCATCACCATCGCCATTCTCATTACCACCATTATTTTCCCCGTCATTGCTCAAATCTATTGTCGTGGAAGCAGAATCAATGTTTAAGTTTCCTACTGTTGTACTTGGAGCGGAATAACTAAAAGAGGTTAGCGTGGTTGAAATATGAGGTCCATTTCCATCAAAATCTTCGTCATCGTTAAAAATCAAGAGTCCTTCGTTGAACGAGTGAATGCATTTCAGTAAAGACAACACATAGTCACTAAGATCCTGTTCCATCGTAAAACAAGAAGGCGATTTTCCAATACATTCACTAACAATATCAAGAAACTTGTTGATGTACGCCTTTTGCAATTCTGCCAAGTGAGGAAAATTTGTTGTGTCTTTTATGGCGTGTTTATCAAAAGATGTGACAATCGAACCACAAGAACCTGAAAATTTCTCCCTTGTAAGAGCACTGATTTTAATCCCATTGCTTGTGACGTTGGTGGCTGCATTGGATGGATCCGATGGTTGTAACATTGTTTGCAAAATGTCCATGAAGGAGTCCAAATAAGAGTTCAACTGAAATCTACAGGTCTCGCACAAAGTGGTTAAAGTTTTGCAAATCATAAATTCGGTCTCTTGGGTGTTCTTGGCAGAATCCGACAACGTCTTGAATAAAACATCAATACAGTGATTCAAAACTGGCTTTTTGTTGTCACTGATATTGAAGTAACTGGCAACTGTAGCTAAAAACCTTGTTGCAGTTTTAATGAAATCATTTTTCAAAACCGGATGAGTCAAACCAACCTCAAGCATTTTGATGTTTTGATTGATTATTTTACTATCTTCTTGTTCCAACGCATCGCTCAACATAGGAGATTGTTGGAAATTTGTTCCTTCACACAGTTGCTGCAACAACATGGAGCAGACTTCTAACTGATAAATATCGTTGTTGTTGTTCAAACTTAGCTCCATCAATTTACTAGTCAAATGGGTGTGACCCAAAATGGACCAGATTTGGTCAATAAACTCTGTTCCAATTTTCCGGAAATCATCAAACTCCAAGATCAACTGCGTCTCGCCTGTATCATTTGCTTCTTCCAAAACTTTTTCTTTGTTGTGAAGGGATAACTTGGGAATGTATATCTCAACACATTGCTGAAACAAACTAATAGCAAATTCATGATCATACAAGGTATTTCCCTCAGAGGAACGATCGTCCAAAGAAGCAAACACCTCAGCGAGATCACACCAAAAGTTCAACATCTGAATGGAAAAATTTTCTTGTGTGATGGGCACCAATGGAAAATTTGTGTACTGTAATAAAAGCTGGACGTGTTCTTGGATTTGCTGATTGCCTCTGTTTTCACGTAAGAAAAAATTGTTGCATGTCTTTGTCATTGAGTTAGACAAAACGTTTGGCATCAGCAGAGCCAAATTCTTCAACTCATTCTCATAAAGCTCGTTAGTGACCAAGTAATTCATGTATTCCATGATCCAGTTGGAGTTTCTCAATAAGGGAGAAGAAGACGACAAATACGAATTGTCAATAGTTACAGGAGCAGTTGGAAAGATCAACTTTTCTAATCTAGATCTTATTTCATAGTTCAATACAACCAAGGAATTGACATCATGCAAATGATAGAAAATGTTGACAATCTCAGAACTGTATTTGAAATCAACATTATCGTTGCACATCAACTCCATTAACTTAACAAACAATTCTGTCAAATCAATAGACTGACCAGAAACTTGCGGAATTGTTTGAGAGTACTGGAACCACGAAGTCAATGACTCAAACAATAGTTCATCTGTGTAGGCCATTTTGTGCAGCTCACTAGCAGCTGCAGCACCTCCTCCAGGAGTGGTACAAACGATTCTTTGCTGTAAATTTTCCATAAAGATAGACAACCCTGTTATGTACACGTTGTCATGAATAATGTGATACACGTTTGTTAACTGGAAAGGTAAGATTCTTGTTGAGCTTGTTTTCATGATCTCCTCTACTAAAATAGACAAAAACGTAATCAACAACTTGTTTGAATATTTTGAAAAACTGATAAACTCGATCAATTTGTCATAAGAAATAGTCTCGTTTATTATGTTAAGCATAACGCTGTCGTTAATTAAGCTGATATTCCCATCCGGTATATGGAGTAAGGCATAAATCAATGAGTTAATGGGGTTTTTCCACCCAGCAGAGTTTTTGCTTCCACCTGGTGGGACAATCAAATCAATCAAATCTTTGTTGATGTTGATGAAAAGAACTGATAGATTTGACATTAATTTTCTTATAACAAGAAAGAGTTCTTCACACTCACCTTTGATGTAGAAACTACTGTATTGAATCAAAAAGCTCATATTGTCGATCAATAACGTTTTCAAAAAAACAGGAACATCGTCATCTGGAGGTGGACTTCCGTTTGAAGAGTAAGGTCTTTCGTCGTCCAAAATCGCGTTTTCTGAATTGGAAAACTTGCTCAAATAATGATTAATTTGCACGGTATACGTCAAAGCACCAAAATATTTGCACTGAGCAGACAACTTGCTATCCAAGCGAAGCAAAGTTTTGGCAAGCTCAATCCCAATCTTTTCATTTTTTTGTATCGACTGCAAGTGTTGTTGAATCTCATTGATATTGGCTGGCGGAGTTGGTGAATACAACGTTTCAATCAATTGAATGATCTTGCCAATAGACTGTGACATTTGAACGGATTGTCTTGTAAGACCTGCACTGCTTGGGGAAAAGGGTGTATATTATTATTTTTTTACGTATTCACCAATTATCCAATCAAGAATGCATGCGTTTGATATTTGTTGCGTATGGAAATGTCTGAAACAATATACGCGATGCATAAATATATATATATATATATACATATGAATGATTGCAAATTCTCAAATGCAGAGGAAAAAACTGCTACAGACGTTTGCTTTAAATGACGTACATGCCTACGCACGTGATCTTTTTAAAAAAAAGAGATATGAAGCTTATCTTGAGGCAGATAAAAATACCACGCATATAGAACTACGTAATCAAAAAGTATGCGACATTCAAGAGAATGGGAATGTAAAAGAAGCTTTTACTCAATTAAAAGGTTTAACGATTTCCGCTTTACAAAAATTCTGATTCATTCTTATTCAGCATGGAAATGTTTGTGCTAAATGATGATCAATGATTTTGCTGTGGCCTTCAAACCTATTAGCCTGATCACATTGCAAATACATTTTTTGACCCTTTTGTTTTCCTTTGAGAAATCCTCCATTTTTCTAACTTGGTTTGTTCTGGTATTGTAGAGCATCAGTTTGTTGTTGATGCTGTTAATGGCTCCACTTTGTATGATTTGTGCAATTTGCCACATAGGTAGTAGTCCCGGGATAACTGCTGGGATGTTGTATATCTCCTTTGTATATCCAGGAATGTCGCCGTCATCTTCTTCTTCTTCTTCTTCTTCTTCTTCCTCCACTTCCAGTGAAAGAGTTGAGGTTGAGGTTGAAGTATGGCTGCTATGTGTGCTGCTGTTTGATCCTACAATTGTGTGGTTGTCAAGGGAAGAAAAGGACGGGATCATTGGTTTCAGCTTGTAGTAGTCATTGAACATCATTGATGGATACTCAATCCCGTACTCCATCAGCTTGGCCACGGCTTCGTTGGAATGTTGAATTGCAAAGCCTTCTTTTTCTCCATAAATTTTTTCTGCAATGTTAATCAAAGGTTTGTTCACGTCAAACTTGACTGCGTCGTTCAATGGTAATTCTGAATGATCGTTTTCGTCATAATAACTATTATCTTCTTCATCTGCACTTGAAGGACTTTTAGTTTCAGTGTCATTGGCCACAACAAAAAACTTGCCATGTTTTATGTACTCTGCAACTTTGTTTATTGGAACGTATTGATTGTTGCAAACATCCAATAAGTCACCACCAAATTTCTTTTTGTACATCATTTTGGGACAATCATCAATGTAGTAACCCAAGTAATAATAGTCTCTTTGTAAAATAGTTACCAAAGCCAACTCTCGCAAAGCGCTAATCTTTCCCAAGTTCCATTTGGAATAGTCAGGATCCCATATAAAGTATACTGATGAAACCCCTGTTGGTAAAAAATCCAAGACGGCCAAAGCAATCAATTTGCCCTTGTGGTAGTAGCACTCATGAACAGGACCATACCGTGTTTTTCTGTTTTGGAAAAGGTTTTTGCTTTTTTGACGTGTATCTGTTGATTTAATTTCCCCATTTTCTGTCATTGCTTCTGTTTTGTTCGTATTGGACTTTCTTAAATAGTTTTCAGCGTATATTTCTTTCCAATTATTCAATTCTTCCCATTCTTCCTCCGAACCCATCATAACGTCTTCAGCAAACGGAGCATGACAAAGAAAGTTCTTGAAGCTTTGTTCGTTGTTCAGGTAGTCTTTGTGGACTTGTTGTTGATACTTGACAAAAAGCTCGTATTTTTCTTGTGAAAAAACAGAAGGCTCAAATTTCGTGTAAAAATCATTGTTTTCACTGTATTGCTCTGCCAAATACAATTCTTTTAACAAATCAAACCCCTTTTGTGGTTGTTTGTTTTTCCCTCCTGTATTTTTATTTTGAAGCTCTAATGGTATATTGTTTTCAGCGTTTGTAAATTTTTTAAATCTTTTAACGCATTGTTTCAACTCTTTGGAGACTTTGCACTGAGGCAATGTTGTCCTTATCGTAAACAGTCTGCAACAGTTCCTTAACAAGTCAGGCTTGTAAAGGTACTTCCCTGACCTTCTAAACCCCAAATTGCAAAATTCGTCGTACTGTTGCACACTTACAAGCTCCACGTGAATCCCCAGTGTACAATTGTCAATCTCCACTTCATCAGTGACTTTTTTTGTGCTGGATAAACCCCCATTCTTGCTATGGACATCATACCACGATTGTAACCCAAAATAGTCGGATTCGTGTGGTTTTTGGCCCTTGCAATATCCGCACTGTGTATATGGTTCCCTGATGTATATTGGTTTGGATATGATTAGTCTGTCTGCTATTTCCATTGTCTTTTAAGAAGATCGAAAAGATAATTATGCGTATGTTATTTTTTGTTGATGCTGGTACGTTGAGTCCTTTCTATTTATTTGTGTATGAAAAAAGTTTATCTAAATTTGCCCACAAATGAAGAGCCTCTTTATATGTGCGAAATTGCAAATTCAATATATCTCAGTACCAAAGATAAGTTCAAGGTTGCCACTTTCTATGTTGAAATTAGGAAGCAGTCACAAGAAATTGCCCAAATATTTGTTTTTAAAAATTGAATCTTTAGTATCTGTGATAACCGTTAGCTCTTAGACCTTTGTCTATCTTTCTGGTTCTTAAGCTCTTGCTTGTCTGACCCAAACAAATATGTTGATATTCTTTTTATCTGCGCCTTCCTTCTTGCCCATTTATTTTCCACCTCCGCTTGCAATTGTCGTTTTCCTTTTCCTTTTCGTTTTTTTTTTTTTTTTTTTTTTTTTTTTTTTTTTTTTTTTTTTACGTTTCGGTTAGTCGCGTGATGATTGAAACGAAAGTTGGTAGAAAGTTTCCTTTGCTTGCAAGAAGAACCCTTTGTTCAAATAGTGCATTTATTATATATTTAGGAAAAGCTATTCATTAGTTACCTTAATGTTTAACCTGATGTTTAGCTTGAAGCTTTGAAAAAAATGGTCGCAAAACTAACGCCCAAAAAAAATGTGACCTTCGTCATGTAATTTTTGACTTTTCGTTTCATTTTATGAAAAACTTACAGTTCCAAATGGTCTTTTGGGAATTTGGATCCACGCATTTTGGGTGATGGTTGATGTGTGTTTTTTGCTAAAAACTTTTGTTTATTTGTTATCATTTTCTGAGATTCTTTATTCTTCTAACAAACAAGGTTGAGCAATTAATCTTTTAGTAGCAACCTTAAAAAGTAAACAAAGACTTTTTAAAACAAATATGCAATCTGTTGAGCTCCTCATATTAAAATCAAACTAAATTTTTTAAAACAAAGCCCATTGTTGTTGTGCTTTTCGAATATATAATAAGCCACATACGCAGATGGATATCTTTCTATACCCAAAAGTAAGAATATTTTAATTAATTGATTGTTAAGCACAAAAAAATACCAATTTACCCGACCCTACCTTAGTTTTCACATTCTTGTTAAACGTTACATTTTAGAAAATCAGAAAAATTGAAGCAAAAAAAAAAAAATAAAAAATTTACCATCAAATCACGCAAATAACACTATCAAAAATTGTTATCAGCTCAAACTATAGGAGAAGGCAAATGAAGAAGAGAAGCTTTGAAGTAATTTATTTATAACTTAGATTGTATATGGTATGACTTGAACTTGCTTAAACACAAGCTTGATACTTTCACCCTCTTTCTGGAATTATATTTTTTTTCTTTTTTTTGTTTGCTTGCAAGTGGAACAAAAACCACCAGAGTGACGGGACACAAAGCAAGTGCTAATCTGTAACTGCTGTAATCCATACCAACTTTATTCTATTTTATCTTTACTCCCTTTCTTTACTAAACAAGACGACAAATTATTGTTTGCATTGATAAAAAAATTCCGAATGAGCGAAAACAACAGCACCGAAAAAGCCAGAATTAGCTTAAAGGATAACGACAACATCAGCAATATCCACAGACTCGATAATAATCGTGATGATAATAGTAACGATAGTAACGGTGATAACGATGATATTTCTGTCAACCGTTTCGACAGAAAAAATGGAAAAAAAACAGAAAACTCAAACTATGGAGATGACTATGGAAGAAATTTTAACAGGGAAGACAGTTTGATAATTAGAAGTGTTGACAGTAACGATGAAGATACTATACAAAATGAACTTGCTGAATCTAAAATGATGAATGGGGAAATCGCGGAAAATGGGCACGCTACTAAAAATTACGCTGGTAGTAATGATGGAAGCAATGCCCACGGACCAAATTTGGCTCCTACTGAAGGTACACTTGCTTCTCTCCGGAGCGGCTCAAACATTCATTCAAGCTCAAATTCAAATTCAAATTCAAATTCAAACTCAAATTCAAACTCTCATAGCGATGGAAAGGGCAGAACATGTTCGAATAACTCTAATAACACTTCAAATGAAGACTCTATTAAAAGCGACATTAATCATATGAAAAACAAAAAATCAAGCAACACTTCGTCTTCAACGTTGAATTTTGAAAAAAAAAAGGTTATTCCATCTAAACAAAGAGCACATTCTATTCAATCCGTCTTGAGCAATGTTTCTCTGAGAAACTTGTTATTGACCAGAACACACACTCATGAAAACCAAAATCACAGTGACAATATGAATAACACTCCACAACAACACCCCTCGTCAACTAACTACAGCAACAATAATATGAACAATAACTACACGGGAAGTCAATTTTACTATGATACAGCTAATCCATCGCAACAGATTCAATCTCCTGCTATGGCTTCGACTCTCAAAAGAGTAGTTTCAGTGAGCAGCAACATCAACACACAGAACCAAAGTAATCTCAACAACAATGTTCTCAACGCCCACTCTGGATATCCCCTGGGCAATGAACTTGTTATTGGGGAGAACAAACCGTTTAAAAATTACGACGACCATGATGTTGAACTAAACAATGGGATTCCCAACTACGGAAATGATAATCAAGAACCTAAAGGTCAAAATTTTGAATCAGGGCAAAAACATAGCAATAATAGATACTGGAACACCAATGAACAGCAACAGCAACAGCAACAACAACAACAACAACAACAACAACAACAACAACAACAACAACTTGAAGACTCCATCAGCAATGATTTGA
>ERZ794936.503-NODE-503-length-18316-cov-34.918351_pt1 | contig 18316 bp, 10 predicted proteins | sample MGYA00511083_ERZ794936 | MGnify/ENA primary metagenome ERZ794936 (study PRJEB30137, sample SAMN04331409) | food metagenome | isolation source: Y2 must sample point D1 replicate A | place: Australia: South Australia | collected 2014 ... | reverse complement strand
ATCAAGACAAGTTCTTTCAGAAGATCTTCCAGAAGGTCTTTCATAATGCCTTTCAAGAGATCTTCCACAATGCCGTCCGGAAGCCTCGGCATTGCTTATCTGGACCCATTGATACATTAAGCACAGAAAACAGTTAGTTGTATCGAATGAAAAGTACATAAATCAGTATAAAGTACGTAAAAGCTCAAAGATTGTAGACCGAAACAGAAGCGCATTTTGCTAAAATTATTTTTGAGTAAATTCTTTTACCATAACTTCACCCACTCTGGCAACACCTTTGTCCAGTTTTTCCAATGGAACGGCTGCAAAAGTACCTCTAAAGAAAACCTGTGTGGACGTGTTGGCTGTTTTGGAAGATTTTGGTTGTGCAGGTTCGGTGTCACCGTTGGCTTCAAACCACATGCCTGGAACCAACAAGGCTCCGTTAGCAATAATCTGCTCGTAGACATGTTCTTCCACTTTCTTGGTGTCTTTGCCAAACTTGGTTTCAAATTCAGGGTGTTCAGCAGCTTCAACTGTGACAATAAAGAACATACCTGCGTTTGGAGGGTTGATAGCAATGACTGGTTTGGTTGGATCGGATTTGCACATCAAATCCAATGGCAAATGCTTCTTCAAAGAATCTATACAAAAATCTCTTTTCAAGGTGTATTCGTATCTCAAACCGATCAACCAGTCCAAGTAACCGTCTTGACCCCATTGGTGCAAAGTTTCTGACACCAATGTTTGAGTAAAACCAGCTGGAGCTTGAATAGACATTTCGTGAAATTTTAAGTAGGTGTTCAAAATGCTTTTGGCACCAACCAACCACCCCAGTCTGGTACCAGGAGCCAAAACTTTGGAAAAAGAATCCATTCTTATCACTCTACCTTCCGTGTCCAAAGAAATGAAAGAAGTGGACAAATTGTCCAAAAACTCTTTGTGGCTGGCAGCTTTGGTCACTGGAGCTCTTTTGTCGGCAGGAACATACTCACCGGTTTGCAAAAAATAGTAAGGTTCGTCTTCAATAATGATAAAATCATGTTTCTTGGCCAATTCGTAAATAGCAACTTTTCTTTCAACACTCAAAGAAGAACCAGTTGGGTTTTGACCAGTTGGAATAGTGTACAGCAATTTTGGTTTAGGAACACCTTCGGTCCAGTTGTCCAGAATTTCGCTCAATTTTTCAGGAATGATTCCCTCGTTGTCCATTGGAACAGGGAACGTATTGATCCCCTGGGCTTCCGCAGCAGCAATAGAGGAGGAAAAAGAGTGCGCTTCAGCCAAGATAGTATCGCCTCTGTTACAGAAAACTCTCAATGTGGATTCCCACGCACCAGTGTTCCCGGTAGTAGCTAAAACGTCCCAATCTTCGTATTTGCCCATTTGGTGAACAATCTTGGTGTGTTCTCTAACAAAATCCAGAAATGGAGTTTGACCTTGAGAAAACCCGTATTGCAAACATCTTTCCAATGCAATCACGTCTTTGCCTTTAGTGTCGCTGATGTTTTTTGGAATGGTGTATTCAATGCTGTCTTCGCTGGAAGTGCATGGTGCACCAATACCATTGACAAATGGAGCTTTTGGAGAAACAGCACTGATGCTTTGCCATGGGAAGTAAGTGCTCATTGGCAAACCTCCACCCAAAAAGACAATGTTTGGATCATTGAAGTAGTGGATACAAGTTTTCAATGGAGATGGTTTTCTGGCGTTGGCTTCGTCAGAGTACAGATGAGCGTAACTTTTAGCTTGGTTGGTCATTTTTGTTTGGCAAGCAATTGTTGGTTGTGTTTCGATGTTTTGTTTTTTCTTTATTGTGAAAACTGTGACGCTATATGATTCACATGGACAATTTATATATTCAATATACGTAATACCAATTTATTCAATTTAACAGCACCCACAGTTTTTCGACCAGATCTAATTCAAAAATGATGACTAATTTGCAAAATTCCGATGAAAAAAAAAAAATCAAAAAAAAAAAGTAAGTTGTCTTGGTGAAAGTTTGAAAAGGCGTTGTTTTATTTTTTTTGAAATAAAATCTCGGCTTGTTTCCAGGAAACCTGCGGTTAAAACCGGCGAAAGTGTCGATTCGGTAAGAACTCGAAAAGCGGCTTCGGAGTAGGAAACATTTGTGTTAATAATGTCGCTGATAGCTCGATAAGAGATATAATAAATGACCTGATTGCAAAGGTTTGCATTGGGAATACTTATTATCTATGCTCACTCTGATTTGATAAGTAACATTTTTGTAAAACGCTGAAACTGTACATTCTTGTTTGTTTTGGACACTCAAAAAGCCATTACCGGTGTGTTTTTTGGTTGATCTCGACTCATTGCCTTTGACAAACAAGATTCATAACAGCAAGCAAAAATGAGCAAGACAAAGAACAGCTTCTTGCCTCTTGAATCAATTTGTAAACTGAGCTTCTCACCGTGCGTTGCTCCATACCTACGATGATATATTGCATTGCACCTCCGAATCTCTTTTTGTTGCTGGTTAAAAGCTTGTCTATCTGCTAATCACGTGATTGGATTTGCAAAAATATTTATTCATCAGTTTGGTTTTCCGTTTCACACGCGATAAACCGCGTTTCACGTTATCGAATCGTCTTGTGTTGTTTTGATTTCTATTCTTAGTAGCTTATTATAGTTATCATCCTCGTGAAGTAGCCAACTCTTACACTCGTTTTGCAACTAAAGGAAAACAGATTAAAAGCAAAAAGCAATCTGTGCCAACACCAATAATGAAAAGTGGGAAAAAAAGCGCAAACGGAAAACTTAAAATGAACACTTTCCAAACATGCACGTTGCTTCTGCCGTGCTTGGCAGTTTTTGCATCGGGGGCACCAGCTGCTGAAGACTACAAAATCGTGAACGAATTACTACCTGGGTACAGTGAGATCCCTGAGTACGTGGGCTCGCCGGAGCTATACACGAAACCAACGGAAATGTACAGTGGACGAATTTCCGTTGATAATGAGGAAGAAGAAGAAGAGGAGGGAGCAAAAAAGTTTTTTTTTTGGAAATTCAATACCGTCAATGGTTCAAAGGACAAATTGGTGATTTGGATCAATGGTGGACCTGGGTGCAGTAGCATGGATGGGGCTCTATTGGAGAATGGGCCCTTCAGGGTGAACTCGGGCGGTAACTTGATTGCAAACAACGGGTCTTGGCACATGTACAGTGATGTGCTTTACATTGACCAGCCATTGGGCACCGGGTTTTCCTACAAAGTGGACGAACAGTCTTCTGAGGGAGAAGGTGGAGCCAGTTTAAAAGATGTGGAGTTTTACGATGCAGACATTCAAAATGATTTGAATGCGCATTTTGTAAATTTTTTGCTAAACTATTTCAAAATATTCCCACAGGATCTTGAGAAAGAGATCATTCTCAGCGGTGAGTCGTATGCTGGTCAATACATCATTCATTTTGTGGACTATATGATGAAATACAACGAAGAATCGTCAACCAATTTCTTCAACGTTAAAAAAATATTGCTAGGAAACGCATGGGTTGATCCCATGGAACAAGGATTGAGCTACTTGAGTTTTATGAAACAAGAAAATTTGATTGATTCTCAAAATTCAAAATTGAAGGATCTAATGCATCAACAGGAGGTGTGTCAAAACACAATCAACAGCGATTTTGATCAGCTTCTTGATAACTTCAGTATTGATCCGTGTGAATCCATTTTGTTTAGTGCCATTGGTTCAGCTGTGGACGAAGATTTCAAATGTTTGAACGTTTACGACTACAGGTTGGTTGATGACTATCCGTCTTGCGGTATGACATGGCCATTTGACTTGCCCAATGTGACCAAGTTTTTTTCAAAAAAGGGAGTCATGGAAACTCTCCATTTGGATGAGAGCCACAGATGGCAAGAATGCAATGCGATGGTGGCCAACTATTTGAAAAACAAGCACTCCACACCGGCCATTCGTATTTTGCCCGATGTTCTTTCCAATGGGATTCAAGTCTATCTTTTCAATGGTGACAAGGATCTTATTTGCAATTCTCTTGGAGTCTGGAATTATGCCAAGAAACTTGTTTGGAATGACGAAAAGTTTTCCGTTAACGAAACGACAAATAAACACGTGTGGTATCACGATATGGAAGAGTCAGGTTATTTTTACAAGGACAGAAATTTAGTGTTTTTGAACATCTTCAATGCTTCGCATATGGTGCCTGTTGACAAACCGTTGGAAAACAGGGGTATGTTGACATTGTTTGATCTTGTGTCGCATTTTGATTTGGACTATAATGAGTTTGATGTTTACACTTCTATTAAAAGAAGTATTGATGATGAGGATTATGACGATGTCGAATCCAACTATATTCACTACGTGATTAAAGATGGAGAAACTGAAGGAACCGAAGGAACTAAGGAAACCGAATCAGAAGAAGATGAGTTTGACGATGAAAAGCAAGAGCAAGAGTTTGACGAAGATGAGTCGGAAGACGACTCAGACTACGAGTCTGATGAAGAAAATAATGAGGAAGAGGGTTTTGAAGAACAACCTGAAGACTACGAAAATGAGGAAGAAGGGTACAAAGACGAAGAAGAGGAGGAAGAATTGTATGACGATGAAGAAGAGGAGCAGCACAGACAAACCAAACACGCTCTTTCTGTTTTCTTTTTGTACGTTGTAATTATAGGGTTAGGAGGATTCATTGCTCGCTACATCATCAAAACCCTTTACTCGAAAAAAAAGGACAGGTTCAATAGGTTAGACGCTGAAGATTCTTTAGATTTTGACGATGAAGGTCTTGTTGTGCCTGCTAAAAAGAAAAAAACAGTTTCCTGGGCGGATGACATTGAAAATGTTGATTTGGGCAACCACCAAGAAGACTTTGAAATGACGGATACGTTTGATCTTGATGATGAGTTAGAGTCGGGGAAAAATACCCATGAGAGCACACCTGACAAGAGCTAGTGCGATGCAACTTCTAGTTCATATCCATTAAACAGCGGCTTTTGTTCTGCTTTTTTCTTTTTTTTTTTTTTTTTTTGTACGTAATGTCAACCTATTATTTATTCTATATACAATTAAGATGGATAATTTGGCTTGAAATTTTCATGCAGCCATTTTGACATTTATAAAATCAATTTTGAACACTTTTATTTTTTTTTTATGAAACTTTATAGGAACAAAAAAAAACAATGAAGCATGAATTTCATTCACTTGAAAAAAAAAACTATGGTTTTGGAATTTTCAAGCTTTTGGAAATCATGGCGCATCCGTGTAGGAAAAATGCCAAAGTGAACAAGTGGAATTCGAAAAATGTTGATTTGAACACAATCCCAAGGGGTAAATCCAGCAGGATCCTGTTTTTTTGAGCCAAGACTTCCATGACCAAAACCCAAAACAATGAGGTTGGAATAGGAAACCCTTCAAAGTATTGTGATTTCCCCTTGGAATCCTTTGGTAGCTGTGAAACAGTGACGTTGAATCTTGCTAATCTTGTTAGCCCACACAAAACGAAAAAGGTCAAACACAACACGTCCATGGTGGTCTGCATCCCAATGGAGAATGCCACGAGTGCAGGCCCACAACCAAACGAAACCAAGTCTGCCAAAGAGTCTAGTTCTTGCCCCATCAATGAGGATCTGTTTCTTAATCTGGCCACTCTTCCGTCGAAAAAATCGAAAAACATTCCCAAAAAGATAAACAGGTTGGCTCTGCTAATATATTTTTTGTTATCGGTCAATGCAAATCTCAAACATGAAACAATGGAATAAAACCCGCAAAAACCATTCATCATTGTGATATAGTCGGCCAGATGCAAGTTTCTGATCATGCTAAAATGCAAGTCGTCACTCGTGAACTTGTTGATATCGTGTTCGTTTGGCGGGTCCAAAGGAGAAGTGTCAAAGCTGAATATGCTTGATCTTCTGCTGCTACTTCTGCTGTTGTGCTGCGAGTAATTGTGCAAGTCGGCCATCGCGTTGAAATGGTCGATGTTGTCATCTTGCTCTCTTTCTTCTGCATCTTCATTATCGTCATCTTCTTCGTCATGGCTCAAAATAGCGCTGTCGTATTCGGTCCGAGCATAATTGAACGACTTTGTTTTGCCCTTGTTAGTTTGGGCATCTGCCCCATCAATTCTTTCCATTCTGTTCACACTCATCCACGCAAACTCAGTTCTGTTTTAAATGGTTGTTTTTTGTTGTTTTTTTTTGCAACTTTCTTGAATTAGCTTTCAAGTTAAGTGAAACGATCAAATATGATAACAGAGGAGTGGTTGCTTCAAGAAAAGAGACACAAACAACAAATAACAAAGCAGAAGGCTTGTTTAAAGGAGGTTCTTTGAAATTTGGGCCCGCTAAACGCCTTAAAACAACAAACCTCCACCCCTTAACCTTTCAAACCTCCAACATGTGAAAGTTGCATAATTGTAAAATGACCATTAGGCTCGAAAGTTGAAACATCCAGTATCGATCCGTTGATTTTCCCTTCTCTGCCTAGGGTGCTGGAAAGAAAAAAAAAAAAAAAAAAAAAAAAAAAAAAAATACAGAATTTTCTTCAATGTTTAGGAGCCGCTATTTGTAAAAAAAAGAGGCTACTTGATCCGGGCATCACAAAGTTTTTATTAAAACTATGATGAGAAGCGGAAAAAGGAATTGATAGTGTTGAGTAAGAGAGTGTTGACCTGGAGATGGTTGTTCTGCAATAAACCAACTGGCTTTTGTTTGCTAACTAAATACCAGCACCTCTTATAAGCTTTTGAAAATGAAAACACAGAGTTCAAAGCAGCTTATTTTGGTGCCAGTGCTAGGTTGGACACTTGGCATGTGATCTGCTTGAAAGATTGTGTATAATCTTTCAAGCAATCACAAAGGAAAATTTTTGTTTGCTTTTTCTTGGCAGGCAAGCCTATCGTTCTTTGAAAAAGTTGAAAAACAAAATATTTGTTGTTTACTTTTGAATATCAATGTATTAAAGAAAACCCAAAAAGGTCCATTAAATGAAGAAATTTCGAAAGGTAAACAAAAATAATTAATGCGAAAATTCAAAAAACCTAAACTCAAAACAAATACAATTATAACAAAGGTGTATGAAACTAGTGTATAGTTAGTATTTAACACATTTGAGTTTCTTTCCGCATCGCAGCGACTCTAATGTAAGCCACCATCAACTTCAACAAATCCATCTCATACACATGCATCACACAATGCACACAACTCTACATAGTATGTAGTTGCTATTTTTTTTTTTTTTTTTAAAAGACACAACCATCAAGTGCCTCACTGACTCATTCTTTTTCTCTTGGTGCCACTTTAAGAGCTGCTCGTCAATAACTTTAACCTTTAGAAATCAAAACGTATTCGTTACCCGACATTCAAGAGTATTACGAGCTTATTGTTTTCAGCGTGAAACTTTTTTTTTTATTTCCATCTCGGGCCTGTTTGATCTTGAAACGTTAGTGAGTGTTGAACTTGGCAAACTAATGCATGCATTTGCATTAATTGTTCAAGTACTGCAAAGAAAACCTAAGACATAAAAAACTCTGGAAGAATAAAACTCAATAATCCAAAAAAAAACAAACAAACAACAACCACGCAATAGGAATCACCAAGGGAAACACTCACACAGGAACCCAATTTTGAGTCATAGTCTGATTACCATAACCTGACTATCATAGCATTAAACGTTAGTCTCAAACTTACAAATTTCTTAATTGCTTTTGATCCACTTGATTTGGAACACACTATAATGAACAAAGATTGCTAGAAAAAAATAATAATACTGATTTTAGTAATTCACACTTTCCTTTACCATTCACTATATACCTTTGTTTCATTATCATCTTTTCATACACCTCCTACGTCCATGAGTAAACAAACTTTCAAAACGACCTCCAGCACGACTTCCAGTTCGACTCCAACAGCGGTAAACAATTCAGATTCAAAGTATGCAAAGAAAAGAAGGGCCACTCCGAATAACAACAACGACACCACAAATACTGCAGGCGCAGCAGGGTCTCCTGATACAGAACCCCCAACCACAAGTAGTTTTAAAACTCAGGAGCCAAGAATGGAACTATCGGCACAGGCTGCCTTAAGCAAGAGGGCAGCCAAACGATCTAAAGATCACTTCACAGATGCCTTTGCACTATACATTATTATTTCAAACTTGCCATCTTTTGTCACTTTGTTTTTCCTTACTGCATTTTTTTTGGCAACAAACTCGAAAAAGATTCTTTCAAACATATTGATCTTTATGTTTGTACCATACAAGTACTTTGAGCACGGGAAAACGTTGAAAAAAGACAATGCAGAAAGTTTGGGGAAACTCAAAAACGAAGAAACCAACAACACAGATCAAGAACAACAAAACGTTTTCATTACTGGCGTGCAAAATTTTTTTCTGGTTTTTTTGCGAAAAATCTTTTATGCAGACCAACAGAAATCTTTTCTTCAGTTGATTGGGCTTCTTTTCGGAGAACTTGCATTGGGGTGCGCCATATTTTATATTAGAAGCACTTTTTATTTTTTTGTTGAAAGGTTGTTGTTGGCCGTTGTTGCATCTTCGCTGATCATGACAAATCCGAAGAGCTGCCTCAAATTGGCAACAACGTGTTTAATTCTCCACAATTTTTACATTTTCCTGTTCAACAAAGTTATATCGTACAATCCATCGCATCATTTCAAAACTTCGGATATTTACAGTTTTTATTCAAAAATAAGTTATCCAGCTAATGGCGCAACATCAAGTTTTTATATGCAACTCGAGTCATTTTCAAAAATCGTTTCATTGGCATTGGCATTCCACATACTATATTACGAACTTTTGATCACAATGAATTTGTGGAAGGACAACACCCAGCTTAACTCAAACTCCAATGATTCTAAAAAAAAAAGAAAACCGCATACTTCTTCAAGAGCTGTTTGCAATAACCACGTAATCTTCAACACTGATCTGGTAAAGAATTACAAGCATCAAAACATCAAGATCAAAACTCCTGTGGAATACAACTCCCAGACTATAATCTCGGAAAAAGACTTTCATAAGGAAGATTTAAATACAGAAAATGATATGACCGGTTCAAGTGCAGCACAAAATAAAACTTCAAATGGCTCCAACTCTAGCAACTATGCAAACAAGAAAAATAAAAAATACGATCAGCACATTAATGATTTTTATGAAATTAGTGTCATGAGCGACAATTTGAGAAATTATGAAGTACTGAAAAACAATAACTTTAGTTTTTTGAAAAACAAAATGGTTATTAAAAATATGGAAAATTTTATTTACTCGATTTTCAATTGGAATAATAAAAAAAAACAGCTTGAACAAGCAAGTTTAACAACCAACGAAACGCTACTTAGTGACAACAAATCAACTTTGAGTAATGGGCCCGATCAGGGCTTACAAACCACAGAGTCGAAAGAACACGAAATCTTAAAAAGGCTGCTGGAAAGAGCGCGTGAAGACGAAATGCCACCATTGTGGAAAATTTTTACCAGTTACAAGATCATCAGAAACGAGGGTAAACTTTTACATTTGCAAAAACTCAACAATTCTGTGTTTAACGACACAGAAGACGTTGACTGCCGCTCTCTAGTCTTGTACAATCCCACCAATTTCCAAGAAAGTGACTACCACAGATTCAATTGGGCCGACATATACAATCCAGACAACAATTTGAACAAAAAAATAGACGGAATAGCCGTGGTCATATACCGGATATCAGAGACCTTTGTTCAATTTCTAATTCAACAACCAGAAAGTTATACTTATGACAACGACGAAATGGTTATTTTGGTGAACGGGGTGATATGGTTTAGGGTGAAGTCTGAGATACATCCGCTGGGAGAATTGGTTACCATTCAAGGATTGATGGCTTCGTATATTTACGATATTCAGTTTGTGATTCGTGACCACAGCATCAACAGAGATTTTTTGATTGGCGACTCGATTATCAGAACTTCTATAGGAAATGCTAGTTCACCATTGAAGAAATCTTCAATGCCCTCTTCATCGTCAAAACCTTGCGATTCTTTTGAATTCACTCACTCAAATGCTCCTTCAAACTCTTCTGAAAATGTCTTTGGTATGGAGTTTTCATCAAACAAAAATGACAATGCAAGTAGCTCTTTTTCCTTTTCTTCTACCGGGTTTGCCAACAATAATGATACGAGCGAAACTTCTGGATTTGGCAACGGGGAACAAGAGAATTTGGTGCATGATTTCAGTTTTCCTTCTTTTTATCATAGAAGGTTTGCTTCTCCAATTGTGACATTGAAAAACTCTGTTTTGACCACAAATTGGAACATAGCAGAAGAACGAAACAAACTCAAAAAAATGAAAAAAGATTATTCAAAAAGATTGCAAACTTTGAAAAACGAAGAGGTTACTTTGAGTAGTAAAATTGAAAAAATTGGCCAAACTCATGAAGAAGAGTCTGCACGGATTAGTTCCAAAATAGACAATTTGAAGAAAACAGTGCACCAGCTCGAAACCATTACTATTCCGGCATTGGGAAATGACATTGTTCTTGGTGAGCAAAAGCTGAAAGAGGAAACCAAGAAATATGAGTCGCAACACCAAGGTATTGAACTCCAATACAATAAAGTAAAGTTTCAAGAAAAGACAATAAAGGACGAAATCGATCAACTAAACTCCAAGTTGTTTTCTTTGAAAAGCAAGATATCCCGCATTTATTCCAAAAACGAGGAGTATGTCAAATGTCTACACTACATGAACAATGCGTACGAAGTCAAGTGCGAAAATGGGAACAAAATTTTGGAATGGTTAGAAGAAGAGAATTCAGTTTACAACGAATATGTTGATTATTTGAAAAACCAGGAAAACGAGCTTCAAGTGAATGTCAGGATACTAGAGCAAAACATTTTACGCATGTACGATGAAAACCAAACCATGCGCAAAAGTTTGACGCGTCTCTCTATGTAGTCTTGCTGCCAGTTTTTTTTTTATTTTTTATAGAGTTTTTTTGTAAAGATGACGAATAATATGATTTCTTGATTTTTCATAGTATATCACGCATCAGTGATTGATATCAATGAGCACTGTGATTAGCTGGACAAAAAAAACAAAAAATTGCTGCTACGATCAATAGGCCCTGACCCTAGTAGTAAAAAAAATTTATTAAAAAGAAATACTTGGACGAGACCGGATTCGAACCGATGACCTCTTGCTTGCAAAGCAAGCGCGCTACCAACTGCGCCACACGCCCAAAATGTATAAAAAATTAGGTTTTGGAGGGGTACAAAATGAATGTAAAAATTTGAACACTTCAAAACCATGCAACCCACACACCACATACAACTGTTTTTTGTAAGCTTTATATTTTCTCTCTCAGATTTTTGTGTGAATTTCTTTTTTCCCAGTTTAGGTGGAAATATTTTTTGCAAAAACTGAACAGAAAGCCCAAAACAGGAAATGCAAACCAAACCGAACGGAAAACAAAAAAAAAAAAAACAAAAAAAAAACCCCCATGAGAGTTTTTGTGAATTTCTTTTTCCATCTTGCCTCTCTTTGGGCCTTACGCGACCATATATCCTGCATTAACAACACAAATTTTAGTTCAAACATAGAGGTTACTAAAGCTGGTCAGGTAGTCACATTCTTCAGTACATGGTCGTGCAAGTCTCTGTATAACCGCATGTAAAATTGCACTGTGCATTGTCGGAATCTCTGTCTGGTACGTTTTAATGCTCACTGATCAGACCTAGCCTAGCCTTGCCTTGCCTCGTTTTTGATTCTATACGTTTAGCTTAGCTTTCTTGATTGAAGCGTAATTTTTCACTCGAAAGCCGAAAAGAGTTTATAGGATTGGACATCATTTAGCCCAACACAAAAGAAACACCCCAAGGAACTAGATCATTAAGTGGTCAGCTCAGTACTTTTGATCACTAAACCGTGAGGAAACTTGAACACACTCGCTTCAAATCAACAAGCTTAAAGAACGCCAGTTAAATCAGATACTCAATAGCAGATCTTTTTGTGAAATAATTGTGTTTTTAATCAACTAAGCCAACACCATGCAAATAATCTCAAACAAAAGAAAATTATCTGAAGTTACCAACAGCAGCAGCAACAGCAGCAGCAACAGCAACAGCAATGGAACTACAGAGGGAGCTTCTATTTCTAAACAAGCTAAACTGAACACCCATAAAACTGATGCCGTTGAAGAAAAGGTTGTTTCTGAGCAGCACAAAGAAGAAGAAAAAGAAGAAGAAGAAGCCGATGAAGAAGAAGAAGACAGTGATGGCGACGAAGATGAACAGTCCGCTCACGCAAACACCAAAGTGCAATTGACTTCTCAAGATATTCAAATAGCAAGAGAGACTGTGGAGCTATTTAAATCAAACGTTTTCAAACTACAGATTGACGAGCTTTTAGAACAAGTGCAACTAAAAGAAAGTAGCATTATAAAGGTTGAAAGGTTTTTACACAAGTTATATGATCTAATTCAAGAGATTCCGGAATGGGGGGTCGACAAATCATTAGAAGAAGTGGAATCATTTTTCAAAGACAAAATTGTGAGTGTTCCCTTTGCAGACCCTAAACCACAAGCCAGCACCACAAAATTCAAGTTTGGTTATTTGAAGCCAACAGTTTCATTGGTCGGGTCCTTTGCTTTGAAAAGCGCCATCTATCAACCAAACGGGTCTTGTATAGACGTTGCACTTCAAATGCCCTCTGTTTTGTTTGACAAAAAAGATTATTTGAATTTCAGAGCATTCCACAAAAAATCTGTATATCTAGCATATTTGACTCATCATTTGAACATATTGTTTGAAAAATACAATATGGACAATTTCATACAACTACATTACAAATATTTGCACAACGATTCTTTGCAGACAGTGTTGCAAATTTCATGTTCAAATCCGAAAACTGATAATCAAACTTCTTCTTCTCCACTCACCGAAAAACTCAATTTTTTCAAAACCAAATTTAAAATTAATTTGATCGTAACGCTTCCAGAAAACGTTTTTGACAACAAAAAACTACTGCCTCATAAAAACTGCATTAGGGTTCAAAATGACAACACTACCCCAACCCCATTATACAATTTTGCACTACTAGCATCAACAACCTCAGAGCATTATTTGAAGTATCTGCACAAAAGCAAAAAAATGACTGAAGCGTACAAAGAAGCTTCCGTTTTGGGCCGTTTGTGGCTACACCAAAGAGGGTTTAGCTCTAACATCTCACAATCAGGGTCTCTAGCAGGGTTTGGATCTTTTGAGTTTTGTGTTTTAATGAGCGCTTTGTTGAACGGTGGGGGTGAAAACGGGAATAAGATTTTGCTACATGGGTTTTCGTCGTACCAACTGTTCAAAGGTATTATCAAATATTTGGCAACCATGGATTTGTGCTCAACCGGTTACTTGCAGTTTCAATCTTTTGCTGATCAAAGCGACAAAAATTCGCAAAGCTCAAACACCAACAGCAAATATGTGAAAGAAGGTTTCAATGTTCCAACGATATTTGATAAATCCACAAAAATAAACGTTTTGAGCAAGTTGACTCCCTCAGCATATGCCATTTTGAAACTTTACGCTCAAGAAACTTTACAAATGTTGGACAATGTTGTGAAAGATCAGTTTGAAAACATTTTTTTGATCAATTTACAGAAAAGTAATATACTCAAATACGACTACGAAATTGATTTGAGTTTATCAAACACACTTTCGACTCTTTATGAAGGTTTCGATCCAAAGGAAAGAGTCACAAGCATGACTTTTGAGAATTATGTGGTGAAAAAGATTTCGCAACTCATCGAAACCGCTTTGGCTGATAGAATCAATGGATTTGAGTTGGACGTCATCAGTGAATCAAAGGCAAGCGACATAGACAGTAAAAGAAGCTCTTTGTTTCCAATTGCAAAAAGAAGACTCAACAAGAAAGTTCTTGGGTTGAAAATCAAATTGTTGGTGAACCCAATGGAGTCTGAAAAACTTGTCACAAGAGGCCCAACCAACGAGGAGTCTGCAGAAAAAATCGCTCTTTTCAAAAAGTTCTGGGGGCCAAAAGCCTCTCTTAGAAGATTCAAAGATGGTACAATTGTTCACTCGTGTGTTTGGAGTAGCTCGTCATCTCAATCAGTTGTTCTTACAATTTTAAAGTATATTTTGAAACAACAGCTACATGGGGATGACAACATGTTCCATGCCATTGGTATGACCAAGTTTCAAAAACTGTTACCTCTTCCAAATGTTCCAGGCTCTGCGACCATGAGTATTTTGAACTTGAACAATTACCATGCCTTGAAAAAATCCTTTGATGAGCTAAACAAAATAATCTTCCAAATGAGTTTACCTTTATCCGTTAAATCTGTTTTTCCTATTGGCAACGCATTCAGATACACCTCTTTGTGTCAGCCAGTTCCTTTTGCATACTCGAACCCAGATTTTTTGCAAGACGTTGTATTGGAGTTTGAAAACAGTGCTAAGTGGCCAGATGAAATCTCTTCTTTGGAAAAGGCAAAGACCGCTTTTTTGCTAAAAATTCACGACAAAGTATCAGAATCTTATGCTGAATACAGTTCGTATTTCACCCGTGACGAGAGTATTCCAAACAATTTGGACATTATCACTTTGAATATTTTGACTCCAGAAGGGTTTGGGTTCAGATTCAGAGTCTTGACCGAAAGAGATGAAGTTTTATACTTGAGAGCTATCGGAAATGCCAGAAACGAACTGAAACCTGAGTTGGAAAGAACTTTTTTCAAATTCAGTGCCAAATACCAAGCGGCCATCAGACATTCGAGAACTTTGGAAATGATCTCTCACAGTTATCCACTATACTCTCCTACTGTTCGTCTTTTCAAAAAATGGTTGGATTCCCATCTGTTGTTGAGCCATTTTCCTGAAGAGCTTGTCGAGCTTCTTGCCATCAAGCCTTTTGTTGAAAATGATCCGTTCCACGTTCCAGGATCTTTGCAAAACGGGTTTATGAAAGTTTTGAAATTCTTGAGTTCATGGAATTGGTTGGAAGATCCATTAATCATGGATTTGGTCAAGAATGAATCTTTTACAGACATGGACGGTGCCAATAACGAGATTAGTAGCACAACGTTGAAAAACTTATCTGAAAGATTGACATTTGCTCAATACAAAGACATCCAATCGAATTTCGAAACTATGAGAAAATCAGATCCAAATGGGTTGAACATTCAGTTTTTCGTTGCTTCGAAAAATGACCCAAGCGGTATCTTGTACACCAACGGCATTCCATTAGCAATTTCCACCAGATTGACTGCATTGGCTAAAGTTGCTATGAATTTTGTTTCAGTTCATGGTTTGAACGAGAAAACAATCAATCTATTATTTTCGCCAGGTTTGAAAGATTATGATTTTGTTTGTAAAATCAAATTGGAAGAATCTTTGAAATTGAGTAGTGGATGTGCGGGAGAATTTAAAAATTTAGATCAAACAGCAACCAAGTTCCCAAGCAACGTCAATGACTTGAGCACCAAAATGGACCCAACTCATCATTTGGTCAAATATTTGAACAAAAAATACTCAAACTTCATAATTTTTTCGAGCCACAAGTACGTGGCAGCAACAAGTGAAAACGGAGACGTTAATGTCATCACCGGACTGATCAAGCCTTTTTTCAAGTCTAATCAGCAAAAGTTTAGGGTCAACATGGACTGCGATGTAAAGCCTGTTGACGAACAAAACGTTCAGCTAAACAAAGAAGCGGTTTTGAACGAAATTGCTATTTTCGGGGGTGACTTGATCACAGAGATCCAAGTGAACAACTAATTTGTATAAGCGTTTTTGTTCAACCTTGTGCTTGATGTCTTTTTAGAAAGACATTACAAAACAGTATATAGAGTGTAATATAAATTTTAGCTAACCATCTTCCTTAGTTATCGAACTAACTTTGTCTTATTCTTACTGCTGTGCGGGCAGTCTTTCCTAGAAAAACCAATCACTTTCCGCGAAGACACGCGCAAACTTGTAATCGGTTGCCTTTTTTGAAAAAGCTTATACAGGTGATAGGCTAGGCCATGTTAATGTATTGTCTCTGTGGCAAAAACAAAAGAGCATCCACAACAACAAAATGGACACTCAACTCTCTACTGCTCAAAGGCAATGTTACATGCAAAGAAAGACATTGTTCAAAAAAGTTCTCATTACTGATTTGACTAAAACATGCTACGTGGTGTTGTTGTTCAAATTTTTTCTATTTGCTGACTCTACCCTTGTGTTGATAGTGCGGCTTGTAGCCACAAGAATGATAAAAGAGTTTTATCCAAAGGCAAGAGAAGGGATGGCGGAGTTTGTGAGAACCGGAACAAGTGCTGGAAGAAACGCTTCGCCCTCGTTCCGGTTGGGTCTTCCTGGAGTAAACTTATCTGGCTCCCTTACTGGAAACGCAGAGAGAGCAAACGATAATGAAAACGACGCGCAGAGTGGCACTAGCCAGCGTAATAATAATGAACTTTCCACAGCACAGCAGCAACAACTGATGAACGAAAAGTTTGTTGTGCCCTTGAGCACGTTTCTATTTCACGTCACTGTTACACTCAACGTGCTTATCATTATTTACAGGTTAGTTTTCCCAATAGATTTCACCGCTTTTAACGAAAAAAAAAGGTTTACGTTGATGATCGACTTGCTATCTGAATATCATGATTTTTCCACGTACAACAATTTTACCAGCAACTTATTCAACATTTTCCTTGAGATTTTGATTTTGTTGATTCAGTTTTCTGTTTTACAAATGACCTGCATAGATGATCCGAAAGATGAGGTTGATGAAGGCGAGCCTCTTCAAATTGAAAGTCAACATAATGAAGACGGTTTTGATGGACGCGTTCATGTTGCCTCTATTAATATTGCAGAGTCGTTTGAAAAGTTGCGTGCACGGATAAGAATTGCTTCTTCGTGAATTTTTTTTGCACACTACTGAAACGGTAAGTGTTTTTTCAGTGGTTGCTTTCTAGTTTAATTGAGTATCAACTTGTTAATTTACATAATAAAGTGTTCAAACACAAAGTACATTTTTCTGGTTTTTTTTTTTTTTTTTTTTTTCAAGTAAATATACATTATAATTATTGAGCTATAGGACAGTTTTTCAAATAGTCAGCCTTATTTTTTAAAATTCTCACTGATTTGAAAAAGATTTCTTCCGGAGTCATAGCACCGGTACTTTCAACATTGAAAATAAAGTGATCTCTTACTCTTCCTAGTTTAACATGATCTTGGAACTCTTGATGTCTCAACACTTCTCTAGATACGGTATCTTTTCTAGAGTCTTGAACAAATGCACATCCTTTGTTGTCAATTCCAATAACTCCACTTGGGAAACATTTTTGGAATCTCTTGGCGGATTCGCCTTTGATTGGTTGCAAAATGGTGATGTGTGGCATCAATCTATATGAAGAGGTGGAAACTGGCGAAAATTTTGCATGGTCGGACCCGATCCCCAATATGCAGTGAACTCTTAACGATATTTCTTGGCCAGGTCTCAGCTTACATAAAAGAATATCTGGATCGCAAGGAACAATTGGTCTATTTTTGAACACTTCTTCTTGGTCACCTTCAGGCTGAAATTTCAAATCTTTGGCATACACGTTGGAGTTGTTATATAGAATGTTTGGATCTGTGCAGTCTTTTGGAGCATTTGGGTTTCTTGTGCATTGAACGTCCAAAGTTAAAACAATAGTGTTTTTGTCATTGTATCTTTCATTTTCCGGCAAGGAATCGTCGCACCATTGCAATTCATCTGGATCAATTTTCAATGGAACCAGCCCTATTCTGTGGGCCAAAACCTCGTCTTGCAACACAGAGGTGTTGTTATAAAAATAAACGGCTTCAGCAGCAACACACGGAACCTCACTGATCATAATTCTTCTAAAGGCATTGGCAATGGAGGTGTCGATGTGGATCAAATCAAAGTTGGCTTCTCTTTCGTCCAATTTGCTGATATCAACCTTTAAAGAGTCTCTAAATTTCTGCAAGTCCCAAGATTGATCGTATGAGTTGGCAGAAAAGCCTGGGAAATCCGTAGAAGTCACATTGGTGACACGGTTGTATTCGATGTTGACAATGTTGTTGTTGTTGTTGTTGTCGGAACTCATTGCGTTGTTGCAATTGATGGTGTATGTGGGCTTGAGTGTTTAACCTGCTTTTCAATATTGAAAGAAAGTCTTTGCAAATACCATAAGCTGACTATCTCAAACAATTTGAAATCTAGCAAGGCACTGCATAATAAAGAATCAAATGTTGTAGAAAGCTTCTACAAAAAATGATGTGAATCGAAGAGGGAAGCATAAAGGTGGGAAAAAATGAAAAAATGAAAAAAAAAAAAAAAAAAAAAAAAAAAAAAAAAAAAAAAAAAAAAAA
>ERZ794936.502-NODE-502-length-18339-cov-34.901280_pt1 | contig 18339 bp, 9 predicted proteins | sample MGYA00511083_ERZ794936 | MGnify/ENA primary metagenome ERZ794936 (study PRJEB30137, sample SAMN04331409) | food metagenome | isolation source: Y2 must sample point D1 replicate A | place: Australia: South Australia | collected 2014 ... | reverse complement strand
TGCTGCTGCTGCTGCTGCTGTTCCTGAGTATCATTGTACTTCAACTGATTATTTGACTGTATCTGCTGCGTAGATTTTTCTTGAAAAGGAGTGTGCTCAAACCGATGAGCCCATTTTTCGTTTACAAAAGACCTTGATGACTCTGGAGTGCTTGCAATGTTCTTCATAATTTGTTCTTCCCTGACTCTTGCAATGTTTCTTTGCACAGAGGGAGTCTTTAAAATATCGCTTCTTATATTGTTCATTCTAAGTTCCGGCGATGGCTTTCTCGGTGTGTTCAAAATTTTTGTTCTGTCTAACATTTTTCGATCAGATATGTATATATATATATTGGTTCTTTTTCTTTTTCTGTTTATTGCTTGTTTTAGCTAAATGAAGGTAGGAAAAGGTTTTGACTTCACTGTTGGCGAGTTGATGTCCATGGACAAAAAGTTGTTTAGATTGTGAAAGTTGTGGGACACTGGAAAAATGGCAAAGAAAAAAATTTGTGCATCAACAAGTCACGTGATGTTAGTAAACTGATGCTTAGTTTTTAATAACTTGTTTAAAAAGTACGTGAAACCTGTTGAAGGCTGGCATGTTAAAATGATTGTAAAAGCTACGAAAAATAAACAAAAAAAATGTCAAAGCGTTGATATTGAGTTACGTGAGCATTGAACAAATCAGCCATAGCATTTTGTCTTTTCTTTCTCCAGTGGTAATGCCAAATCTTCCTTTCCTCCCCCTTTGGAATATTGGAAGGTCAAGCCGTTACCATCATAAGTTAAAAGTACACTTTCGGCTTTTTCCCAAATTTAACTTTCCAGAATCTAGATCTTAAAAGGGGATGAAGGACCATTAAAGTTGATAAAAAACTTGATTGGGGCATAGCATATACAAGAGAAGACAACGAGAAAGACGCAGTCAAAGTAATGATAAATGATTTTCAATTGTACTGGGATCGGCCAGCTAATAAAAAAGAGTCTATGCTTTTGCAGTCTGGCTTCAATAGTCTGACCATATACAAGCCTAGATCCAAAGCGGCAAGAAACTCTTTCAACTATGATGTCCAGTTTCCGACCTCGACGATGGCCATTGATTCTACGTGCGATTGGTTTTTGCAGGGCAAGAAAAACGGGCGTATTGCACTTTGGAGATTTGAGGATGCAAAACCTTCTTCTTCGTCATCATCTGTATCTGCACAAGAGAACCAGGAAGAAGTTTTCTTAAAGAGTAAAAAACACACAAGCGTGAAAACTCCCATGGTTTCAATTAGCAGCAATGGACTTTTGACCAAAGAAGCCAACGACCCGGTCTACGAATTGAAATGGTACCCGAAAGACAATGGAATGTTTTACCAAGTTGGAGAGAACAGCGTAAGAATATGGGATACCGCGGCGATGGAACCGGTTTTCGAGTGTCCTGCAATTCAGTCAAATGTTTTGGGCCAGCGGTACAAGATAGATGTGTGTGATGATCTCATATTGTACGGTGACCAGTTGATCGATTTAAGGACGCTATCGTCACACACTCAGATTAAAAGTGACTCAAAAATCAGTTCCAACTCTATTTTTCACGAGGATGTTGGAGTTTTACGCAATGGAGATGCAACGAGTGAAAGTTCCAACACATGTATCTTCACGGGCCATTTAGATGGATTCATGAACACATGGGATCTAAGAACTTTAAAAAAACCATTGCAAAGGACAAAAATAGGCAATGGAATGATCAACCACATTACGGGACAATCGGTTAACCAATTGGAAAGTTCAAACAATTGGAATAGTTCACTGCGAGAAAAGAGAGAGTCTCAGATCAATGATATATGGGTGGTGAACAACGGAACCACAGTGACCAAAGTGTGGGAAAATGGAACAACAGTGCTTTCCACGTTTAAATGTGAAAACATTGTCGGGTCCAAGATTGAACAGCTTTACGTGGATCAAACAGACCAAATAATGTACTGCAGAGATTCGAAAAAAGTGTACATATATTTTTACGAACAAGCAGGCCACGCAAATAAAGCAGCGGCAAATGCATGCGACACCAATGGAAAAGAGTCTGCATCAAAAACACCCGAATTCATGCAAGACCGCCAACAGATATCCTACAAATACTGGAACCAGTTCAAAACCCCTGAAAACTCAAACATCACATGCATGGACATCAGCGGGGGCCACCATTTGTTTGGTTTGCAAAACGGTGGCATTGCGGAATGGCTCTTATGACACTGCCTTTGCTGCAGCGCGTTGGATTCCAACTGACTTTGGCAACCTCATTCAACACTTGGATACCAACTAATTTGTCATTCTAGATGATCACGTTTTAGTATCTGCCCAAATATGCGTTCAAGCAAAAGAACAACGACGGAAACATCTGACGTTTTTCTTTTTGATTCTTTCAACTGTCGTGATCTTTATTTTTTTTTTTTTATTTTTTTTTTTTTTTCCGACCAAAATATTTTACGGTTTAGTCATTTTTGTCAAGGCCTCGTTGCATTGGAGAAAGGGAAATCCAGCACGAAGAAGATTTTACATGTAAATTTATGAGAAAAATTTGGGCAAGATGTCCTGAATAAGATGTCTTTTTTTTTTTTTATTTATTTTTAAAACATTGTCAAGTTTCAGGTCTACTTCTTGTTGTTCTAGGTATGTATTAATTCTAATCGATATGCAATGCTTGTGTGATGCCTTATCACACGGTTCGTAAAGTCCATAATTTAGTCAGAAGGCTCGAGTCCATCAAACTCGATGCTGAGTAAGCAAGTGATAGATATACCATTATGAGTGATTCAAATGATTTAAATCAGGAAAATAATAACAGCAGTACCAGTAGTAACAATAACAACAGTACAAGTGGTAACACTAACGATATCCGCCAGAATAGCAACACGTCCAACAATCAAGTAAATCCATCGGCCGATAGTGAGAACAATGAGAACAATGAGAACAATGAGAACAATGCAGTTAATGATGCAACGCATACGAATCAAACGAATCCAACTGGGCCTGGAGGGTCTGATACGCCGTCTGGAACAACAGAAGAGCCGTTTACCTTTAACCCGGGAACAAATGTGATTGTAGCTATCAACTACGTTTTACAAGGGAACGGTGCGGCAACTGCCAATGCCGGGGCAGCCGGTGATACACAACAACAACCACGACCACAGCAAAGCAACAGCACAACTGATGCGGGTGCCGCAAATGCTACCGTAAATGGTCCCAACACAAACGAACCCACTGAAAACAACAATAACAACAATGAGACTGTTGGGTCGTTTTATTTGAACTTCACCGGTTTGCCTGCCAACACATCTCCTGAAAGATTTTCTCAGTTGATGAGTATAGCTGCAAACGTTGCCTTGAGCAGATTGAGTCGAGGTTTGAATAGGCCAAGAAAGTTGAAAAAAGATTTTTTTGATAGGCTTCCTGTGAAGAAATTCGTTGAAGTGGATGGCGAAGTTTGTAGTATTTGTTACGATCCATATGTGAAAAACGACGAGGAGATAGCTGCTGAAGAAGCGGAAGCATCAACAAAAGTGACCATCGACTTAAAGGACGTTGGCAAAGACACTGACCTTGACACCCTTAAGAAAAGAAAGCTGAAAGACGAAGAAATGGAAGAAGAACACAGAAGCAATTTGAACAAAAGCAGGAAGCTGCACAACGAACACGTTCTTGCTACGGCGAACCCATCGACTACACAGGAGGAATTAGAAAGAGAAAGACAAGAAGATAGTTCTGAGATGCAAACCGTCGGATCTACCACAAACACTGAGTCACTTAATGCAATGGACGAAGCAAATAACAACAACAACAGCAGTTCCACTGAAGCACCAGGTGCTAGAGATCAAACTGCAGATGCTTCTTCTGGAGATCAGGAGCCGGAAAAAAATGATGAATATAAACATTCTGCTGTAGAACTTCCATGCCATCATATTTTCGGAAGAAGTTGCATATACGAATGGTGTAAAGAACATAACAGTTGTCCTGTTTGTAGAGCACAGATAGGTTCTGATGATGATTTGGAGCCTATCCAAATAATGGACCACATACAGAACCTGGGAGAAGATCCAACTTTTGATTTGATCAGAAGACTTTTGTACGGCACACCACCCAATGGTGATAATGCTAATACTGTTAATGAAACTAATGAGAGTAATGGAAATAACACTGCCAATGCTAATGCCAACGCAGAGAGCAATGAGTCCAACGAAGCTAATGGTCAAAATAATGCAAACAGGGACGACGTAGGTAGCACTGGTATTAATATTAATAATAATAATAATAATAATAATAACAATAACAATAATGATGATAATAATACTAATAGGCAAAATGCTACGGGAATTCCTGGTTTTGAAAGATTTACTACTATTGGTGGAGGTACTAATCGTCCCTCAATTATTTATTTGAGAAGAAATAGGGATGGAATGGCAGCAACAAATGATCATGATGGTGTCCCCAATTTTCTAAGGGATTTGTTTGGACCAGACACTTTTGCAAACGCAAACACACAGGAAAATGCAAACGCTGCCAGTTCCAATACTGGAACAAACACCAATGAACCTCACGAAAGTGGAAACGGCAGCACTAGCGAGCCCGGAACAAGACCGCCAACGCCGACTGGAAGTAGTTCTGCGCGTGGTGGAGGGATCTCTACTTTGTTGCGTGATTTATTCACACGTTCCAATAGCAGGGACAGAGTGAACACAACTACCGCCACACCAGCTCCAGTACAAGCAGAACGATCAACATCAACGCCATCACCAAATATACCTGCAACCTCGACCCCAATCCCGGCCGAAGCAGAGGTGGAAGAAAGAAGGGAGCACTTTCGCAGAAGTGCACTAAATATTTTGGACACCATTGTGGGCAATAGACCACCTGCAGAAGCAACACGGGTTCCAGAACCTATGATAGGACAGCAAGGGGTGGCTTCTTTCAGAGACAGTTCTGGTCGCGTCAGCACGGTCAACATTCCTAGATCAACGACTGCCCCACCACCACCTTCATCTCCAGCAGCACGGAACGATGCAGATGCTGAAACAAATGGTGGATCTGTTGTGACTGATGCCACTTTAAACTCCACTTCCTCTTCTGATGCAAATGCAGCACACCAAAACCAGCAGAACATTCAAGACAACTCCTCCAACAGCAGCGGGGAATCTGAATACACGTCTCTGCCTGGTTCACCTGTGCCATGAGGAAAGAAAATGATTTGATAAACGCACTGATGAGCTACAGTCTGTGTGTTTCATTGTGGATACTTTCATATTTACCTATATGTAGACGAACCAAGTGTTTTATAAGTACAAAACAAAATTCATGCAAGATTTGAACGACTCAATGAGTCTTTCGAGAATATAGTGAGTCATTTACAGATGACTATTTTGCAAAATGATATATCCTCTTGCCCTAGGCAAAAATTTCTCGAGCGAGCAAAGTCAGCCGCAAAATTTCTGCAAGAATAAACAACCGAGAGAAGAAAAATAATAGTACCATTCATACGCATATTGTGCGCTGAAAGGCAATTGCGGGCCTGGAAAGAAACAAAAAAAAGAGTTGAAAGCCGTTTCCCTTATCACGAAAAGTGACGTCGGTTCAATTAACAACGGTATCGTTGATCTGGTAGACCAATAGAATGATGAATGCAAAGCTTCACGCACAGATTGTTTTTGAAAATATCTACCAAAGAAACTTGTTCCGGGATATACCTGAACCCTTTTTCATACTTAAAAAAAAAAAAAAAAAGAAGCTCACTTAGACTTTTAAAAAAAATAATAAAATCAAGCAAACAGATCTGACTAAGAAGCTGAACATTCCCAAAAAGATCGCGACTTTCAGCAACCAATTTTAATTATTTTCAAGAGATTTTTAGCAACAAACAAGGATCGGCTCAAAAAAACATAAAATAAAATTACTGGAAAAACAATGTTGAGATATAGCACGCCACAGTTCAGTGGCTCCTCAGTTCAGTACTCACCTTATTTTGATAACAAAATTGCTGTTGGAAGTGGAGCAAATTACGGGCTCGTTGGGAACGGTAAGCTTTCACTATTGGATATTCAGCCAAATGGCTCATTGCTATTGACAAATGCGTTTCTTACACAGGACAACGTTTTTGATATCAGTTGGAGCGAAATGAATGAGAATCAGATAATCACTGCTCAAGGAGATGGAACTATAAGGTTGTTTGATATTAATTTATCCAAATATCCGCTTCAGGTCATAAAAGCTCACGAAAAAGAGGTGTTTAGCTGCAATTGGAATCTAGTAAATAAACAGAATTTTGTAAGCTCCAGCTGGGATGGCACTTGCAAAATATGGGATCCTGAAAGAGGACAGTGTGTAGCGAACTGGATGCCCGCAAGTAAAACACTGGAAAACGACATCCATCTTCAAAACAAAGCAACATGCGTGCACCAAGCTATGTTTTCACCACACGATCCAAATTTGGTGATTTCATGCTCGAGTACATCTCATATCACACTCAAGGATGTCAGAAGCGCAAACCAAACATCAATAATAGGACACCACGGGTTGGAAGCATTATCTGTGGACTTTAACAAGTACCAACCTTTTATTTTCTGTTCTGGAGGCGCAGACAAATTGGTTAGAGTTTGGGATTATAGAATGATGAGTTCAGAGAGTAGTCTTGTTCATCGCAATAGAAGGAAACCCTTGCATGATCATGTAGGCCACAGGTTGGCTGTCAAAAAAGTAGCATGGTCTCCTCACTGCGACGATGTGATTATGAGCACATCTTATGACACAACCGTAAAGATTTGGGGAAAAAATAGAGTGAGAAAAACTTTCCGTCACCATACTGAGTTTACTACTGGATGCGACTGGAGCTTATGGGGCGCCCCAGGGTTTGTTGCAACTTGTGGATGGGACGGAAACATTTTCGTTTGGAACGCCCTCCAATGAGATAGATTGATAGAAACAAACCTTGGACTAAATACTTGTGTATAGTCCTTTTTCAAATGGGGAAAATAGGGCAGCCCATTAGGGCAGCTCATTATCACAACATAAATAGTTGGCTGCATGGATTCACTAATTTAAAAAGACTCGTATTTTTGACTTTCATTATGATAGTTGACTCTTGCTTGGAAATACTGATCTAGCAGCTTATCGGAGTAATCATTGAGCAATTCGTCAGCCATTTGATCTGTTTCTCTTCTCATCTCTTTCAAATGCAAATCTATCCGATTCTTGTAGGCGTTTTCGCTAAAATTTTTATCTATAAACTCCTGCAACTCAACAAGATCTCTTTCCATGTTTTGGTATTGGGCCTTTGTTTCAAAATGTCTCGTTTCCAAGCTCTCTTTTTCTTGATACAAAACTTCAAAAGACCGCAATAGATGTTCAAATTTTGCTTTATACTCGTCTAGCTCGTGAAAGCTCAATTGTGATACATTCAACTCATGAACATATTGTTTTAGTCTTTCCATATTTTGCAAAAGCAAATCTAATTGAGACTGGCTCAAAAATTCAGTCTTTGGAGGCAAAGGGTAAATTTCCTCTTCAATCTCTTGCACTTGCTTACCGCTGTTTTCTACAGAGAGTTCTTTTGGGGGAAGTCGCGGTGTTGCTGATTGGGGATGGATGTCCATTGGTAAATAGTTTTTGTTGGGCTAAGCACGGGTTTGTTGTTTAAATGTAAAAAGACTTGAGATTACTGAGCTTTTATAGATGTTGTTGTGTTTTACTTTAAACAATGTCTATCAATTCACATCTAAAAGCCCACATTTCGCTTACCTATATTTTTCGTCTATGTTTTTTATTTTTTCCTTTTTCATTTTTTCGTTGATCGCACACCTTAAAACGTAAAGATTTCGATTTTTTAATTTGAAAAAAGTAAAACAAACAATTTCGTTCAAAGCTATTGAGAAAAAAAAACAACACACATCAAAACCCAACAAAAAAACAGAAACATTCACAAATATAACTCTACTGAACAAGGTGTTTGCAGAGACATGAATACACCCAAAGAAGCGCCGCGGCTAGTTCCCTTTGTGGAAAAGAAGACCGCTAAAGTTGACTATAAGGAAAAACAGTTTTCTTCAAATGTCGAAAAGGCTTTGCAACAGTTCGACTCAGTGGACGACTGGGCAGACTACATCTCGAGATTGGGCAAACTTTTGAAAGCATTACAAAGCTGGAGTCCCAAGTTCCAAAATGTCAGCTACTATGTGCCACACCCATACCAGGTTGCTAGAAGGTTGGCGTCATCTTTAGCGCCAAATCTACCAGCGGGAGTTCACTCCAAAACTTTGGAAGTTTACAGCATCATTTTTGACAAGGTTGGTATAGAAACTTTGAGCAGTCAATGTAATATATGGATCCCAGGGATTTTGCCGTTAATGACCTACGCCACGCTTTCCGTCAAACCTCAACTGATTGAAGTTTACGAAGAGTATATTTTGAAAATGAACTCCGCAACTTTGAAAGTTTTGGTAAAGCCAATACTGGCCAGTCTTTTGCCAGGAATTGATGAAGAGGGCAGCGAGTTTCAGTCACAGATTCTGCAACTAATCATGACATTGCAAGAGGCGTTGAACAACGATTCTTTATTTTGGCAGAGTTTTTATCTTATTATGATCAAGGACAAAGACCACCGGTTAGGAGGACTAGTCTGGATGACAAAACAGATGCCTTCTTTGAATGCAATTCCTCATCTGGCTACATCATCAGATGAGAACAAAACGCAAAAGGAAAAGAATGCAGATTCAACGGGAGAAGAAACGTCGACAAAGGAACAAAGAAAAACAGCTTTGGAATTGCTACTACCAAAAGCCAAGCCTTTAGTAAGTCTTGAAGTTGGATTATTGATTCGTTGTTTGGTAGCTTGCTTGGCTAACGATAACGAAATTATCATTCAAAGAGGCATTTTAGATTTGATTTTGCAAAGAATTCATTTGGACTCTCCTGTTTTAGAAACGCTTATTTTTCCTAGTGAAAAGGAAATGCTAGTAATGGCGTGCTGTGAACAACTTTTGAAAAAAGATATGTCTTTGAACAGAAGAATATGGAGTTGGTTTTTGAAACCGTCATCTAAAAATGAAGAAGAACCCGATCAGCAGTACTTTGTTGAGCACTGCCTAGAAACACTATTTCATGGACTTCACAACTATATCAAGAATGGAAGATTGGTAGATGCATTGAAAATATCGCAAATATTAATGCATAAATGGGAGATAGGTTCCTTGGTTACGGGAAGAATGTTTTTACCATTAACAAAAGCTTCAATAGGAGAAAACGAAAAGACAATCTTGGCTGCATCGGAGTATTTTGATAGTATTGATACCAAAATTATATGGAATTCCATACTATCAACACTTTTGGAAAGCGATTACTCCGTGCTTAATTTTGTGCTAGACAATTACCATTTAGAAAACGAGGAGGAGATGGTTGTCAAACATTTGCCAATGATACTTTTGGAGCTTCTTGTGCTACCACAGGAAAGAAATTATCCTTTACTGATGAAATTGCTTCGCCTAATTCCTGAAAGGGCTTATTTGATAGAGCCACAAGCTGCCTCATTCAAATCTCTACCAAGTGACGAAGAAATTGCAGCTAAAATATTTGAATACTACAGCAACGATAATGCAATGGCTCCCTTTTCACTAATAACACTAACGCATATTATATTATCCAAGTTGTATGCTTTATTGCTTTCATCTTTAGAAACAGGCAAACATGTTCCTGAAAGTATTGAGCTGTTTGTCATGCTATTTTCTCTTTTGCCAGAGGCAGAATTGATAACTGACTTTGACTATAAAAAGGTGAGCGACAAGCTTATTGAGTCCAAGTACAAAATTGGCGATGACAATTATGTTAACGTCATTCCTTTATCAAATTTATTTGTGGCAATTTTGCTCACGAAAATAGACACTCCCAGCATGATCAAAAACCTTAGATTCTTGTTTCAACGTTTGTGGGTGTTGCTGACAGATCCAAGCAAACAGTTGGAGGCTCTTCAAGCCTTGGAAAATTTGCAAAGGGTCATTCCACAAAAGTATATGGAAGCATCAATAGTTTCTGTTTTCATGGAGGAAAAAGAAATTACCAAAAAGCTTTTAGTAATGAATGGCTTGTGGACGCAATCCAATAAAACATCAATTGTGACGAACAACTCAACGTCCAACTATACGCTTGCAGCTAAACCATTAGAGTTGATTTTGGATGAATTGGCAGACGAATCCAAATCAGAATATTTGTATGCAAAAGAGTGGTTGCTAAACATATTTGACGATACCAAATCTGCCAACAGGTTATTTGAAATATATGGCTGGAACTTGCTAAACTTTGATTTCATCAACCAAAAGGAAGAGTATGAGGAGTTTGATAATATTGATATTTTCACCTACTATGTCAACACCCTAATCAACGTGTTGAATTGCAGCGATGGACAAGGTTTGGCACTTTTGAATTCTGAGTTGACATCTTCAAGCTGTGCGAATTTGTTTTTGAGTACAAGCAAAGACAAAAAAGTGAACATTTCAACGTACAAAAATTTATTTGTGGCTATTCTGCTCAAGTTTTTGTGCATCAAATCAAACAAAAACTCTCGAAGTGTACGTGTTGTTTTGAAATTTCTTCATATGGTTCTTAATGGTTCAGAATACAATTTCAAAAACACAGTGTCACTGTTTTTAGATTTGTCTTCATCCTACATTCAAAAGTCATCTAGCCATGAAACTGATCTGATCATTGTAGCACTATTGGACATTGTTTCAAACGTTTTGAGTTTATCACAAAAGCGGAACATTAAATTAGAAATTTTTGACAACTCTCAATCGCATCTGAAGTATGTGGACTTTTTAGTGTCTTCTGTTTTGCTCATTAAAAAACCATCAATCATGAAAGCTTATGTCAAATTGCTAACTGAAAGCATTTTATATTTCCGAGAGGCAGTTTTCAATATCATTTTGCCGTTGATTTCTGCTATGGTTGCCAGTGTTGAGGCATTATACTCTGAAGAGTATGGAACTTACGAAAATTACGATAACTATTTGTCTGTTTCCTCATTGCTAGATGGAATTGAAGAGTTGTTGCAGGTTTCTCACAGTTACATGAACGTTTCCTTGAGTCACTTAAATGGAGGAAACAAGTCCGATTTTTTGAGTAATGTGGTATCTAATGTTTTTTCTGGAGTTTCAAGCTCTGCATCCAGCGGACCAGGAACAAACGGATCTCCAGAAAGCAACCGTATATTGGTAAACAGACAAGTTGTGGTGCAGTCGTTTGCTGCTACCATAAAGTGTTGTTTCAAAATTTGGAAGTCATGCAACTCGTACGAGCAGGATTTGGACAGATCCACGGCATATTCCTCGTCTCTTTACCAACAATCATGCAAGTATAAGTACAAAGCAAGAAAGTTGTTGGAAAAACTTTACTTACTAGAACCCGTTGAAAGTTCCCAGTGTTTGTTGGACATGAAAAACGAGCCTGCATCTATTCACTCTATTTATAAGCTGGTTTATGCGTTGGATGGAAACAGACCTACGTTGACCTTACCTCATTTTTTCAGAATGTGTGTGTACAAACACAATCCAGGAAGCACGCTTTTGAACCAAGATTTTAAAGTTAAAATGTCAACAAGCAATAGCTTTTATAATGTTGACTCGGCATTATTGATGGACTTTGTGTTGATATACGTTGCCAATTTAGAATTTTCTGCTGTTGAAGATATAAACACAGCTTTTTTACAGTTTATGAAGGAAGTCGTTGGAAATGCCTCCGCTTACGAGAACATTTCTGCCCAGTTTTTAGAACTTGCTGCAACCGTGTGTTACAAGATGGGTCATTGCCAGTTTGGTGAGGACAAAAGACTTAGAAAGGAATACAGCGATTTGTTTAGCAAGTACCTTGGCTTATTGGATTACAGCTTGTTGCAGTTGAAAAATAGAAAAATTTATGCCGACTCGCTACAAACATGTGTACAGTATGCCGAATACATTGTCGCTGATGCAAAGTTTAGCGAAAAGTACAATTTTTTACTATCGTCTTTGATAGGAACTTTTGTTGCGCCATTTATGAAAAAAATCAATGCCAATTCAAGCATCAGTACAGAATTTCTTCCCGTAGACAGCGTTACCAGTAACGATGAAAGCGCAAAGGATAGATCTACCACCAAAACGGCGTCCAAACGTTTGTCGAGACAGACCAAAGAGAATTCCATTGACATTCCCAACTACGTTACTGAGTTTATGAGCTTTATTGCACCACTGGGAAGCAAAGTTAAAACTTGGAAAGCTATGATGAGTGAGTTTTTTTCAATGGCTCCTAACGACGATTATTCAAAATCTTCCAAGATTTTCGGGAACGCTTTTTCTAATTGTTTGTTTATTGTCGACCAGTCCTCTGCATGGAAAATAATCATATACGAGTGGTCGCAGTACAGTGACAACAAAGGTAGATTGATCAATGATTTGGTGATCAATTGTTCTGCGGCAACATCAAACCCGTTTGGAAGTTGGTCACAAACAGAAGTTGGAACTAAATGTTTAGACTATTTCAAGATTTGTTATTTGATATTGATTTCTCCCAAAGACGAGCACATTTTACAGTTCAAACCGTTAATGAATGAAGTTGAAAGAGTGTGCTTGAACGAAAATGGAGACATTGAAAACGAAATTATGTGCATGGGATTCAAGTTGCTGAGATGTATGTTTTTGAAGTTTAACAAAATGCAATTCTTGAACAATTGGGGCAGCATTACCTTTATTCTACAAAAAAATCTACAAGTGCTCTTAGAATCCGAGGGGAAGATTGACATGCAATTGGTCTTTCAAATTTTCAAGACATTGGATATGTTGGTCACACTAAATTTTGAAGAGTTTGATTCAACGCAAGCCTGGTTGTTCATAGTGGACAGTTTGAAAGGAATTTCTAGTGATGAATACGTTTCTTTGGTAGACTTGCTTGCTCAAAGCGGAAAAATATTTGACTTGAGTGGGCAAGGCTCTGGCTCAGCAAATAAGGAAACACTTTTGCCTTCTTCATCAACTACTGCTGCCGCATCTCTTGCCTCAACTACAACAGCGACAACAATAACAACAACAACACCGTCATCATCATCATCTGTTTCAACAACAGCAATTTCAGCATCAGGACCTGGTAAATTGCTGTCTATGATTGAGAAACACAAAATGCCATTGTTATATGGCAAACACGATGCCTTGACCCAAATGGATTTGAAAAATTTTGTTGAAATTTTTAGCTACGCCAACTATGAGAGCTTGTTCAACGACAGCGGTGCACACTATTCTAATGAGGAAATTCTGGAAGACACATTACAAGATTTGTTTTACAGTCCGCAGTTTTTTTTTTAATCAAACCAGTCGCTTCAGTATAAGTTGAAACAATTTTATTTTTTCTTGATAGATTTATATTCATAAATACGCACAAAAGCAACACTTTATCTTGCCATTTTTAAAACTTTTTCAACGGGTAAACTTGTATACACTAAGAACCTCCCAACCGGCTTTCCTTTTTTCTACCAGTTCGACTTTCCAGCCTTTATTAGTCCATTCTTGAGCAACCTGCTCTGGCTTGTTTCTAGCACAAAATAGTATATAGGCCACTCCGTCACAAGTCAGCATTTTGTCCATGTTTTCTAGCACCTGTACTGTGATATCCATTCCTTGAGGCCCACCCAACAAAGCGAGATCCAACCAAACGTCATCGTTTGTTTCGATCAGATCGGCTTCGCGCTGTGTGTTTTGGTCCTTGAACACTTGTTTTGAATCAGGTATTTTTGGAACATATTCTGCAGGCACATATGGAGGATTGAATACTAGGACGTCTATAGTTTTTGGTCTAAAACCGAAAAAAAGATCCATTTGAAGAGTGCTGTAGATATGTGGTACTGCAGAGGACTGATGTGGTTTGGTAGTTGAGTTTCCCAAATTACCATTGGCAGATTTTTCTTCCATGGACAAATTGTAGTCGATGGTGTTTTTTGTCACTTCTAATGCGTGTGGATTCACGTCAATTGGGAAGTACAAAGAGTTTAACGATGGGATGCTGTTTTGCAACATAAAAGTACTCAAAATCCCAGACCCACACCCTAACTCAACAACAAAGGGCACGTAGTTTGGTTTCTGTTCATTTTTAAATTGTTTTTGCAAAAACGGGATTTCTGTTTCTAAAGAATCGAGTAATAAGAATGAATCTTCGGCAGGTTCGTAAACTTTGTCATATTCCTTGCATTGCACATATGGTGTCGGAAGCATATCTTTCAAAAAAAAATCTGCCTTGTTCCTGTGTTGGTCGATTGTGATCGCTATTCTGGAATTGCTGTTTTGTGATCCTTTAGGCTGGCAAAAGCTCATCAACTTTCTTGATATCAACAATGTCTAAAAAATTTCATTTAATTTGAACTTGACAAAAATCATTTATAAAAGCCAATGTACAGTTTTAAACTCATATAATTGGTTCCTTGGCCCAGTTGGTTAAGGCATCGTGCTAATAACGCGGGGATCAGCAGTTCGATCCTGCTAGGAACCATTTATTTTTTTGCCAACCTTTTTTTTATTTTTTTTTTATTGTTTTTTTTTCACTGTCAGCATTGGTGCTTCTGGAACTTTACCGTCAGTTGATTTTTTTTAATTATATTTTTTTTTAAGTTTGATATTCCAAATCTTCCTTTACCATCTGTACTAAGCAATTTTTGCTTTTCTATACTTTTTTGAAATGCGTGGGTACGTGAGATTTGCCACAAAGTTTATCTCGTAGGAAAATCAAAATTGAGTTTGTGTGTTTTTTTTTTTTTTCGAGCGGGCAAACCATTAACCACCTAACTTCACTTCTTTTTACGAAAACCAGTTAATCAACCAACCAAAACAATCGGAGATTTTGAAGAATAAAGTTATTTGACTTTGTTGTAATTGGAATTTTATAAAATGGAATAAATTTGAATAAACTTGTATTAAATGAACGGGTTTAAATTAAAGAAAAAAACTAGTAACTTTGATCCACAATAAAAATCTATTATTCCGCTCATACTAAGTTGTTAAGCTTTCAATCTCATTTTCAAGGTTATCAACTGATCCGAACGAGGAACAAAACTCCATAATCTATATTTGTGCTGCTACCTTATTCACTTTATATTTTCAACTATATTCAATGTCTTATTTTGTTATGCAAAAATGCTGCTTTAGGTTTTACCGTGGCTGTGGCGCACTATTCATCAGTGCGCGATTGCTCAAAAATAAAATAAAATAAAATAAATAATTGTACAAATTAACAGAGACTGCTTCTTGTTTTGATAATAAAAATGTATATGATTAGTGACAAAAGCAGCAAATTCCCAAAGTTTATTAGTTGGTAATTTGAGAACACACGTTTTTTGGTCATATTAACTTTGATTGGAAATGGAAAATGTAATTGTCCCTATGTATAGCTTGCAAACTTTGGAAAGTTTCATTTTACAAAGCCAAAATTTCATACGTATTTTTTTTTCCAAAACAATGCAAACGATTAAAGTTTAAATTAACCTTTTGAAAATTTAGGAGTCGCTTGAAGACTAATTCTTTAAGCGGCATTTGTCTTTTGATAAGTTCAATGCTGCAGTAGGCTTGGCATGAAGTTTGTCGTTCTGATAAATTCTGGGTCTTTCACTCACTTCAAAGAGGTACATATCCCTTTGATACACAAAAAATATAAAGTAATTCATATAAACTTTGTTAGTTGCGGTATTTTTGTTTTTTCAATTGCACAACCTACAAAATTTTCTTTTTAGATAAACCTGCCAAGGACGTATTACGGAGATAAAATTTGACTTTAATAATTATTTTTCCAAGTTTTATTTCCAGGATTGCTACTCTCGGCGCAAATATGAACAATGCTTATCAATGTAAAACTCACTTTTACCAAGAACTAAAAAAATTTTATAGATTGCAATTTTAAAATTTTAAAAAACTTGCATTAATTGGGAGAAACGAACAAACATGTGCATGGAATGCAAACACACATGGGTAAAACAAATGACAGAAACACTTTGTAATTAATCTTATTCAATCAAAAAAAAAATAAAATAAAAAAAAACGTAACTATATTGTGCAAAAAGCAGGAAGATTTTTCCATTGGTCATTCAATTAATTAAACCACATGTCTTGCCGTAAGATGAAAGACCTGTGTAAGTTTTTTTATTCGAATTTGATTTGATCTGTGGATATAAAAGCAGGGGATTTAAACAATTGCTACCAACCATCAAACTTTCTCTCTCTTCGTTGAATTGAAAAATTAAATCACTACACAACAATCAAAAAACTAACCGCAAAACATACAAAAAACAGGTCAATATGCAAACCAAGTCTGTTGCTAGGTCTTTGCTTGTTTCTGCATTATGCTTTGGGTACGTTCAAAGTGCTGCCATTGGTGATTTGGAACCAAAACAAGTTGGTGTGAGATATGGTATTGAAAGAGGCAGCAAAAATGTTGGGTCTAAATCTAAGTTTGTGAAAAGAGACGATGGGAGTGATGTTTTGAAATTTGTTATTGACAACCAGCAAAACTATTACTCGGTCAACATTTCTGTTGGAACTCCACCACAGCAAGTGTCTGCACTGTTGGACACTGGGTCTTCTGACCTGTGGTTACTTGGTAACTTTGATGATGTTTCTGCTTGTGAAGCGTATTTGAAAGCTGTTGGTATTGAAGATTCGACATCTTCATCTTCAAGTTCCAAATTTGAAAACGTTGTTGAAAATGATGTTGTTTATTCGAGTTTTCACCGTGTTTTGAACAAATATGAAAAGAAACTAGAGCAAGAAATACAACAAGAAAAACAAGAACAATTACAAAAAAAAAAACAAGCAAGAGCTGTTGCTGAAAAAGCTATTACTACTGGTGTTCGTAGTAGTTACACTGCATCTGGTTCAGCCACGCAAACTGTTGATCTTGAAAGTTACTTTGACACCATGTCTTTTGAAACTTCCATGGACAGCACAAACACGGCGGACCCTTTCCAGTCTTACGACACCGCTGCTCCAACGGAAACCAATTTTGACTATTTTTCTGACTACTATGGGTCTTATGAAACCGCAACTGCCACTACTGATGCGGGTTCTTATGCTTCTATGAGCCAGGATATGGAACAGGCCGAAGCCTCTCAAGTTTTGGAAGGATGTGAAGATTCTGGGGTTTACACACCAGCTGACAGTTCTTCATACAAGAAAAACGACACTACTGCTCCATTTGTTATTCAATACGGGGATTTGACTTTTGCATCTGGATGGTGGGTTTCTGATTCTATTGCGATCAATGGTATTGACGTTCCTTTGCAATTTGCTGTTGCCAACGTTTCCAATTCTTCCAGTGTTTTGGGTGTTTCTTATGAAAGTTCGGAAGCAAGTATTGCTTATTCTGAAAGCGGTGATAGTCAATCTAGTGATATGAAAAAGAAAAAAAGAAGTGGGAATAGCCAAAAAGAATTGGAAAGTTTCACTTATCCAAATTTGCCAGTTGCTTTGAAAAACCAAGGTTTGATTGACAAAATTTCTTATTCTTTGTATTTGAACAGTTTGGAACAACCATTTGGCGAGATTTTGTTTGGTGCCGTTGACTCCACCAAATACACTGGCCAATTATACACAATTCCATTGGTTAATATTTATGCTGAAAGGGGAGTGGAAAATCCGGTTCAATTTGATGTCACATTACAAGGAACTGGTATTTCTTTGGGTGATGGAAAAACAAAGACTTTTTCAACCACAAAACTTCCAGCATTGTTGGATTCCGGTACCACTTTTTTGCATTTGCCAGTGGATCTGGCAGAGATGTTTGCTGAATCTGTTGATGCTGAATGGGACGACGATATGGAATCGTTTGTGATGACATGTCCTAGCACCAAAGATCAAAACGACATCAGTTTTGCATTTGACATGGGTGGGTTTTTGGTTTACACTCCATTGGGTAATTATATTTTGGAAACCACTGATTCTTCCACATGTGTTTTAGGAATTTATCCCTCTGACGAATTATATGTCATTTTGGGTGACAATTTTTTGTCTAGTGTTTACGTTGTTTATGATTTGGAAGATTATGAAGTTTCTATTGCACAAGCCAATTTTGATGGTGCTGCAGAAAATCCAGGAAAAATTGAAGCCATTTCATCAGCAGTACCAAGTGCCAAAAAAGCACCAATGTATTCATCCACTTGGTCCACTGCCATGAAAATTTCCACTGGTGGGAACATTTTTACCGATTCCAGTGCATCCAACCCATGGACCGCAACAAACAATAACGGTTTATCCACTGTTTCTTTGAGTGCTTCGGGAATCACAAAGACACCAAGCAGCTCTTCTACTGGTTCTTCTACTATCTCTTCTACTGGCTCATCTACTGG
>ERZ794936.501-NODE-501-length-18383-cov-33.364142_pt1 | contig 18383 bp, 7 predicted proteins | sample MGYA00511083_ERZ794936 | MGnify/ENA primary metagenome ERZ794936 (study PRJEB30137, sample SAMN04331409) | food metagenome | isolation source: Y2 must sample point D1 replicate A | place: Australia: South Australia | collected 2014 ... | reverse complement strand
GGAGTTGGAATCGGAGTTGGAATCGGAGTTGGAACCTGATGGAGTAAAATCGGCAGCTCTGCTACCACCAGAGGTGAAGGCACCAATAGAAATGCCGATGTCCTCTGAAGCCGACCCTTGGTTGTACAAGTCGTATGTGCCGGAAACTGGAACGGCAACATAGCTTTGAGCATTGTTGATTTTCAAGTACCCGTCGTTCAAAGACCATCCAGAAGTAGCTTTGGAAGAATCAGTGGTGACGGTGTATTGTCCTTCAGAAGTGACAGCGATGTAAGACCCGTCGCTGAATTTCAAATACCCTTCGTCGGTAACAACAGCGGAAATGCTGTTCCCTTGGTAGCCAACAACAACAACCCCATCGGATGGACCAACAGAGGATAGATGGACAGCGCTAGCAGATCTCAAAGAAATCAACCCAAAGCTTTCAGAGTCAGCCAAACAGGTGGAGAAAAAAGCCATCAAAGAGGTCAAAGCAATAGTAGAAGTAAATTTCATTTTTTTTTATTTTTTTTTTCTTGTAAAGAGTAGTAGTTTTGTGTTTGTGTGTGTGGTTTTATTCTGTTTTCTTTTTTTTTTTAAGTAGAATAAGATTATTGATAAGAACTAAATTTTTTAAGAGTAAACTTTGAGATTAGTCCTCCTTATATACAATTTTCTTTTCCACTACAAAATGCAACTTTCAATAAATACTTTATTCTTTCGCTATGTGTTCACCATCCAAAAGCATGTCCTTGTCGTTTGTATGCATTTTTCCCACCGACAAATTAGCAGACAAAGAATGCGGTTCAAAAACTTGAAACACAACATACAACCAGCTTTGTTGTGGAGCTCACAGAAGAGAAATTTCAAGAGCTTCTAAGAATAGTAGCATCTTGGTAAACCTTTGTAAACCTTTGTAAACCTTTGTAAACCTTTGTAAACCTTTGTAAACCGAGGCTCATCAATCAATTTGTCTCCTTCAATAAAAAACATCAGACACACCCACATTAAAAGCAACACCCCACAATTCTTTAGAAGACGAAATATTATACTTGCTAAGCGGGTACGTCCGTCCACAAATAAAATAAAAAAAAAAGAAAAAAAAAGGCGTCATCATTAGGTTTGTAAACACCAGCAAAAATCGGAAAAAAAACACCTGGATTTGTGAGTAGTACATGAAGTACAAGTAGTACATGTAGTCTAAGAAGTCGAACATGCACGCTTTCCAGCTTAGTTTATCAAAAAAAGGATTGGTAAGCACAAGAAACATGTCACCTGGTGGGTCCATTCCCAATTTCTTGTGCATAATTTTATCTAAAGAATAGACAAGATTGAGAGTCAATAAATGAGAATAAACGTCATTTTATTACAATCTGAGCTTAAACGTTGATAAAATACGTAGACGGTTCATGACAAAAAAGGTTTTTTTTTTTTCAACTTTATTTTATCCTATATTTAAACTTCTTTTTTCCAGGGGTTTTTGGTGAATTACGGTTTACTGCAAATCATCTTAATTGCTATTATTTTTAATTATATTTTCATTGTACCTTTCCATTTTTCCTGGGTTGTTCATTGTTTTGGTTTATGCAGAACAATGGATATGTTTTTTTGTTAAGTTCAGCAATATAAAGTTTTTAAACTTCTCCGCTACAATATACTGCAGATCGTTTTTAATGAAAACTTTTAAAAAAAGAAAGAAAAGAAAAGAAACAAAGGAAACAAGAGAAACAAGAGAAACAAGAGAAATAAAAAAAACAAGAGAAACAAGAGTAATAAAAAAAACGGAACTTGCAAAATCAAATTCTTTTCAAGAGGTGTTTTTGTGATGATAGTCTAGAACTTTTGGAGAAATGGCACTGTTTCCCTAGTGACATCATAACTGTATAACAAAATGGTCTCAAAATGTAATGCTTGTTCAAGGGACTTCATTATAAAAGTGCAACAAACAATTGCGGATTTGTTCCACGGAACGGAAAGAATGAGTATCAGCATCGAAATAATATCCAGTTTAATAAGTTTTCAAACATCAAATAGTGATGACTTTTTTCTTTTTTTTGTTTCTTTTCAGCACACTGGGTTTTCGAAGCTCGCAAAGCTGAACATCCGTACCGCTTGCATTTTCCGCCAACACGGACTTCGAAATGCTTGCAACACTGTTATAATTATTATCATCCTTATCATCATTATCATCAGTTCTTTTATTCAAAGTGTGAAACTCCCGTTCAAGCTCTCTATCTTCACGATCTTCCACCACACTTTTGGGAGAAGTTTGCTGGTTTTGCAAAGCATGCTGCTGCAAATGAAGGCGAGTCCTCAATTGTTCCAATTTCGCATCTTGCTCTTGCTCCCTTTGCAACTTGATCAAATTATCTTCTAAATCGCCTAGCTTGTCATTGCCGCGTGCTTCATTAGCCACACTGAGTTCCTTCTCCTGTTGTTCTTGTTTTAGTAATCGTTCCAAAACAGCATCCACCGAGCTGCTGCTGTTTTCTTCTGCTTCAACATCAGTGTTGCTCAAATCAGAAATAACACCACTCATACGTGAGCCGCCTTCCAACATCACATAGTCCGCACTTGCTGGGTCTGTTCTGAAACTAATATTGCTCGCACAGGTCGGACACTTAATATTCAACTTGAACATCTTGATTTTGTTCAAGTATTTTTCCGGCATTTCACTTTTTTTCCCATTAAACTTCCGAAACTTTGGAATGTACCCGTTACACTGCGTGCACTGTATGCTGAACGGTGTCATCAATCTTATACCAACAGCCGGGTGCTGTTGAAACAAAGCCTGTCCCGAGTTTCCCAAAGAGTTCTTTCCTACACTAAATGTTTTTTTTTTTAATCTTTTGGACTGATTCCGCAACTTCTTTTCATATTGCAGTGGATTGAAGTCGCTTCCATGATACTTATTAATTCCTTTTCTTTCACTCATCTCAGAAAAATTGAAAAAGATAATGTGGCTTTGCCTTCCAGGAGTTTTTGTTTGTACATTTACCTGTATATTTTCACAAAAGCTTCACTTCTAACCGATGCAATGATCACCCCTCATCATCAACGATCTCATCAAAACCTTTGCTTCCCCCCCGCCCCGACCTTATCGCTCAAACAAAAATACAGCGAGCTGAATGCATAACAAAAAAAGAAAAAAAAAAACAACAACAAAAAACACATAGAAACTGTAACAGCACAAAATGTAGGGTAACCTGTTTTTAAAAGAAATTCACCAACCTATTAGGCATAAAAAAGAGCAAAACGTTCAACCATGTGACCACAACCAGAAAAGAAAAAGAAAAAAGAAAAAAATTGTACAATCAGCGACATCAAAGAACAGATTCACCCAAAACGACTGCGAAGAATTTTTATAAATGGTTGATGGTCTGTGGCACTTGGCAAATTCGGTGAGTGGTTGTAATAGCAAAAAAAAAAAAACATAAGCTGAAGGGCCTCTTTAGCAACACTTGTGTTTTCAGTTCCAGCTCTTACAACTTGCGGTTGATAAAACTAGCTCAAGAACAAAACCACACACCACGACTTCACCAAAACATCGTTAGCTTTGCTTAACAAAAAAAAAAAAGAGCTAGCTAAAACTCTAACCTCATCAGCATGGTTATTATCAGTGACGAATTCATTCCTACTACTAACGATGAATTAACAGAAACCTCTACTCACTTGAACACAAACAAAACGGAGTCAGCCTCGGTCAATGATGCAAATAGCAATGTCGGAGATGACCTTGAAGACTCTGTGGAACTTAATGGCGAAAGCGAGAATGAACGCAAAGAAGAGACTAGATTCCAGACATCAGCTCACCAACACGAAATACCGCAAAAGGAAGAAGCTTGCAGTTATTGTGGTATTGACTCTCCAAAGCGTCTTTTGAAATGTAATATTTGCAATAAATGGTTTTGTAATAGAAAGCCTGAAATTTCTTTTTCTTCGACAACGGGAAACAACCCTGACGGTAGCAACGAAAACACCGCACAGGCTATTGATGCAGTCCAAACCAACGAGATCGGTGAAAACACTGCAATTGGGCCTAAATCCATTGCAAACTTCAACAACAGATCCTCTTCTCATATTGTCAACCATTTGGTCCTATCCCACCACAACACCGTTTCTTGTCACGAAGATTCCGATTTTGGGTCGTCTGTATTGGAGTGTTACAACTGTGGATGCACAAACGCGTTTTTACTAGGGTTTGTCCCTGCCAAATCCGACGTTATTGTGGTTATCCTTTGTAGAATTCCTTGCGGTCAACAGAAAAACTCCAATTGGGATATCGATAAATGGCAACCATTGATTGAAAACAAACAGTTCATTCCATGGCTTTGCGAATTGCCCTCTGCAGAACAAATCGTCAAGTCAAACATGATCACTTTGTCTCAAATATCAAAGCTTGAAGCAAAATGGAGATTAAATCAGCAAGCCACAATCATGGACATTTTGGACTTTGAAGAAGTCGAAGATGAGGTGATTCCTATTTTGATGAGATATCACGATGCGTTCCAGTACCAAAGATCGTTTGCACCATTGGTGAAATTGGAGGCAGACTCCGACAAAAGTTTAAAAGAGTCTCAAGCTTTAGAGCACATTTCTGTAACGTGGCACGAATCTTCCCTATCTTCATCATCCCATGAAGCAGATTTGCCATCGTCATATTTGGCCAGTTTTTCCTTGTCAACTTACGAGTCAAGTGGCTTGAAAGTTGCTGTTGGAGACGAAATGATTTTGAGATACAACGGCCCAGAACATTCACCTTGGGAGGCTTCTGGATACACCATTAAGCTTCCAAATGCTCACAGGGACCAGTTCACTTTAGAACTAAAGAAAAAACCACCAATGGAATTGATGAATGGGTTTACAGCCGAGTTTGTTTGGAAGGGCATTCCGTATGACAGAATGCAGGAAGCTCTAAAAAAATTTGCTGTGAACAAAAAATCCACATCAGGGTACTTGTATTACTCAATTTTGGGTCATGAAATCCCGTCCACAGGGTTTGACTCACGTTTGCCTGCTTCATTTTCTATTCCAGGGTTTCCTTGTTTAAATCAATCTCAAGAAACAGCTATCAGAAGCGCTCTACAAAAACCTTTGTCTTTGATTCAAGGTCCCCCAGGAACGGGTAAGACTTTTACCTCAGCCACATTGGTGTATCATTTGGTCAATATACACAAAGAAAAAGTCATGGTTTGTGCACCAAGTAATGTGGCCGTGGACCATCTAGCTATGCAGCTTTTGGAGCTGGGGTTGAAAGTTGTGAGATTGACCGCAAAAAGTCGGGAAGACATTGAGAGTTCTGTCTCGCAAGTGGCATTGCACAATTTGGTTTTGAAAGCGGCAACCGGGGAATTCAAAGGTCTTTTGAACACAAAACAAACAACTGGAGAACTGAACAATGAGCAATATAAGAAATTGGTCAACTATTTTAGAAAATACGAAGCTTCTATATTGAAAAACGCTGATGTTGTTTGTTGTACTTGTGTGGGTGCGGGAGACAAAAGACTTGGCTCCAACTTTAGAACTGTTTTGATCGATGAATCTGCTCAAGCTGCAGAACCAGAATGCTTAATTCCTATTGTCAAAGGTGCAAGACAGGTCGTGTTGGTGGGGGATCACCAACAGTTGGGTCCAATCATCTTAAATAGAAAAGCTGCCGATGCAGGCTTGAAGCAATCCTTGTTTGAAAGATTAATTTTGTTGGGCCACATTCCGCACAGGTTGGAAGTGCAATACAGAATGCATCCCAATATTGCTGAGTTTTCGAGTATTATGTTTTATGAGGGTAGTTTGCAAAATGGTGTGACAATGGAGCAAAGAACTCTGCCTAGGCTTCAATTTCCTTGGCCAAGCCCTTCTATCCCAATGATGTTTTGGGCAAATTATGGGCGGGAAGAGCTTTCTACCAATGGTACTTCTTATTTGAACAGAATTGAAGCCATGAACTGTGAAAGAATTATTACCAAGTTGTTGACTCAGGGGATCAAGCCTGAACAAATTGGTGTCATCACACCTTATGAGGGACAGAGGGCATACATTGTGCAGTATATGCAATTGACCGGGTCTATGAACAAAGATTTATACATGGACGTTGAAGTTTCCTCGGTGGATGCCTTTCAAGGGAGGGAAAAAGATTTTATTATTTTTTCATGTGTTAGATCGAATGATCAAGACGTTATAGGTTTTCTGAAAGACCCAAGAAGGCTTAATGTCGCTTTGACAAGGTCCAGGTACGGTTTGGCAATTTTAGGGAACCCTAGATCGTTGAGCAGAAACGTGCTATGGAACCACTTATTGACATACTTTAGATCAAAAGGTTGTTTGGTTGAAGGGTCTTTAGAGAACTTGCAAATGTGCACCATTCAATTGAATAAAGCAAGCACAATGAAGAAATATGAACCGCAAACAAGCTATATTAACAAGTATACTTACGAAGGTGACGACGCTATTACATCGAATGCTCAAAATGAAAGAAGTAACAGTATTGACACTTTTGATACACACAGTTTGTTGTCGTTTAATGACATGGATATGAACGATCCTGCCTCATTGTTCCAACAAAACAATGATTTGTCTTCTTTTTTGAGCAAAAATTTTCAAAATAGCCTAAACTTTGAATGAATGCTCATCCAATTGAGTAAAATATGTCAAATAAAATTATCAATGCTTTAAACGATTCTGTATTAATATGAAGCTGCTAATCTTTTCTTCTAAAAAATCTTGAGAATGATCTTGAAATTTTGCTTGTTGTTCCTGTAGGTGAAGAGCTGGCAGAATTGTGCTGATTGCCATTTGTGCTTGCCGTAGTTAACACTGGGTTGGTTTTTGTGTATTTGCTCAAGGGCTGATTATTTGGCGAATCCATTGACATTGTGCCGTATAGAGCATACACTCCAAATATTTTCTCCATGCTTGACAAGCTATAAAAAAGCTTTTTATACCCAGTTGAATCCTCATATGGTTTTAAAACTTTTATGATGCCCGAACCAGTTTCCAAGTACAAGTTTCCCACAACATAGTTTAAAAAGTTTTCATAGTCTTTTGTGATGCATTCATAGTTTGAAAATTTTTGAATCAATCTTTTCCTTTTTGCACACAACACTCTGCACTCTATTTCAAGCTCATGCAAGACTTTTTCCTCGTCCTCTATGCGATGTCCATTTCCCGTGTTTTTGGGATCTTTATAATCAGTTTCCAAATTTAGCAACTCTAGCATATCTTGTCCAAAAACACGGGTGTTATTATCACTCAAGTTTTCAAATTCCAACTCACCTATTTCAAAGAGTTGGTCACTGATTCCTGATGTTTGCGAAGCGCGTAAACTTGTTTTATTGTCTTTACGATTTGTAAAAGTTGAAGCCACACCGTTTCTAAAATCAGAGTCGTCTTTTGCGCTCAGTTTCAAATTGCTACCCTCTGATTTGAACAGAATAGTGGTTTCTTCAACATGATTTTGGTCTCTATCTCCAAAATAGAAACTTGATAGTATTTCCACAAATTCTGTTTCTTTCAAACATTTGTCAATCAAAAACGGAACTGAAAGTGAACAAAAAACAGTTTTCGATTGCATATTAATGCCTTTCATCCATGAAAGTGTCATTGTCTTTGAAGTAAAATCAATTTTTTTGCCAGTAATCTTATCGTTGTAATCGACCATTTCGGATTTATGCTGATCTATAAATTCATTGAACTTGTGCATGTAAGGTTCTTTGAACCCAAACGGCGTCAATGTTGACAAGTTTAAAAGAAGCTTTGACAACAAAGTCAAGGTTCTTTTGTTGTTTTCACTTGGATGATCAGATATGATATTGAAAATTTTTGGATTTAGTAAAACTGGGCAGAAAAACCTCAAAAATAGGAAACTTGAAATGCAGTTGATGATCAAATTTTCAACCTCTTCTTTGTTCAAGCCTTGAACAGAAAAGAGCTCCAAGTTATTGCGCAGAGTTTTCAACTGATTCTTGATTGCTTGAGGCATGTCTTTGCTCGTATGATAAATGGAAGTCCATATTTGTTCAGCATAGCCCAAAAGTGTTTTGAAGTGTTTGTCTACAATCTCATCAACAGACTTGGAGGAATCGGCAGACTCATTTTGATCGATGTTCGTACCGGCCAAATCAAAAACAGGTGGCGGAGTTTTTGTTCTGATCCTGCTAGGATCAATCTCACAATCTGCATTTGAACTTATAATATCGTGAACTATAGGTTTCAAAATTGACAAAAGGTACTCTTGACCGACAGTATGGAAATAATACTCCATAACTTTTGTTAAGTTTGAGTTTCCTCTGAACAAGCAATTATAAATGTGTTGAGAAGAGGATGTTTCAGATGTCGGAGTGTTGTTGGCGTTTTTCAAAAGCAGCAATTGTATCACCTCGTCTATCTCTTTCTCAATCAAAAGCTGAACATACTCGTTTTCTCTTTTTAGGTTAGTCAAAACGTCCAAAGCCACAGAGCTTGCTTTGATTTTGTGGTCTTGACTCAGTTTGTCCGAGTACAGTATTTTGATAAGCTGATTCAAATCAATGGTTTTCAAAATTGAATCGAGTCTATCAAAATTTGCCGAGGGCAAGACAAAGTTCCATTGATTTTCAATTTTCAACATCAGACTTCCAGCCAAATTAGAGTGTTTTTTAAAGGAATTAATAGGCAATCTAATCTCTTCGCTTGAAAACCCCTTTTTGAACAAAAGATCATTGTCAATGGAGACATGCCCGATTTCCAGACCATTAGTCTGCTTGATTTTCAAAACGAGTTTGTTGATGTTGTTGTAAAATTTGAAATGGAATTCGTCCCTCCAAAAAGGAACAGAGGTCGTAGAGGTGACTTTGGAAGTTTGAGCAAAAACTTCGTCCCAAATAACGATCTCGACAAAAAAATTTGCCGTTGACAATCCTGCCATTTTTTTCAAATCTGCTTCTAGTATAACAACTTTCAAATTATTGGATAGTCTTAAATCGTTGGAGTCATCTGAGCCATACATCTTTAATACCTCAAATTTGGTAAAAGGGATTAATCTTGCATACCACATTTCCATATCCACCTGCATCTTAAATTTCAAATAAACACACGAAGGGCTTTCACTCGAAGTTAAAGGTGCAATATTGTAAAGTTTTCTAAGTTGTGGAAGATGTTTTATTACTAAAGTGTGTTCATCGATTGAATCGCACAAGGAGGGATCTAATACGTAAATTTCGCTCATTAGAAATTTTGTTAGATCAAGTTTTTGCTGAAATGTTTGCAGTCCAGTGTTTGCTTCTTCGTAAACATCTATGAGAAGCTCACCTGTTGTTTCTGATAAACTTAGATTGGATATTTCCCAACTTTTAGAAGAAGCTTGACCCCTCTTTGATGGCTCGGTTTTGCTAAAGCTGATTGCACATTCACAAATACTTTCCACAGATAAATTCTGATCAAGGGGCAAAGGACAGAAACTTGCCCATTTTGAATCAACAATCTCAAATTTTTCCAATGTTCCACAGCATTTCATATTTCCCCAATATATCAATGTCATGAAAAATTTTTTGAAGTTGTGTCTGTCATTGCCAAATCTGAAAAGAATTTTGTTCTTTGAAGTCTCATGATACATACGGTTGTTAGAGGAGGATGAACTTGCGTTGACGTGAGAACACAATTGTATTACAGGACACTCGTTGAGGTTGTATTTTTCTAATGTCAAATGATAATTTTGAATGTGGTCAACAAGTATTTCCTTTGGAAAGTCTGTTGCATTGCTTATGATATCTGGGGTCTTAGACCCCGTTGGAGTCACAATTTTTGTATTGTTGGTAGTTTGACTGCCATCATGTATGATCAAACGTCCGTACTCATCTACAAAACATCTGTTTAGTTGCCAGTTTGGTAGATTTTTTTCTAAACACCATTCGATGTTTCCCTCGAATGTGGAAAAATTTCGAGCTGGTTTTTCGCTTTCCGCATTTTTTGGATTGTTAGAGTCAAAAAATGATTGCTTCAACTCCTGAATAGAATTTATCTTGAACGTACGACTACCGCTTCCTAGGTTTGCCGACTTGGAAAAAGAGTGTTGGCTTGTGCGGTTTGTATACTTTGGAGTTGGTGTTGATGAGGCAAAAGAACTCGAGGGAACCAGGGGAGAGCTCTTGTGGTTTTTTGCATTGTTACTTTCATCATTGTTTGGGGTTTTTTGGTTGATGGGTCTAATTGCCGCAGTTGGTCTTGTTGGATATATATTACTCATGATGATAGAACAAAATATATGGCACGAATGTATGAACAATTGTGTGTATTTTTTGGGCCTTGAGCTATTTTTTGTGAGCGAAACAATAAGAAAAACTGGAGGTCTAATTTGTTTTTTTTAGTATTTGCAGATGCTTGCGTTCACTTTCAAATACGCAAGTGTTAAAAGCTCAAATTATATTTATTAATCAACACCAGCGGACAAGAAGACACTATTTGTTTACTCAATGCTAACCTCAACAAAAGGAAATATTCATATAACCGTTTTTGCTGAACAAAATGCGCGAAAAAGGGACGACCGAAGTTGCGACATAAACAAAAAAATCGGTATTCACGGACTCTCTACTCATTAAGTACAACGATGAAAGCACAATCTAAGAATGGTATAAACGTATAACACTAGGAATGAAACGCATATGATTTTAGCATTTTTCTTCCCCCTTTCCCCCTAGAAGTTATATCTAAACATCTTCAAATATCAACCGTTTTTTTAATACTTATACTCCAACTTTTCGAAGTGTTACATAAAGAAAACCATCAATGATGGTTAAAAACAATAATTTTATGAATAAAATTCGATGGTATAAAAAAATATATATATTTCCATCAGTGTGTCTTGATATCTTTCAATCTCGCTCTTGATCAAAAAAAAAAACAACATTATTTTAGAGTTTTGCTTATTAGTTTAAAATGCTCTTGGAGCTTCACCTTCAATACCAATGTATTTAGGATCTCTCCATGGACCAACATCACTTAGCAACAAGCCACCTTCTTTTTCATCAACTTCTGATTGACCACCAAATTTCACTGGCAAATTTTCAGCTTCGATTTGTTTTAGCAAATCTTTTTTGTATGAGGACCCCAAAATAAAAATTTTGGAAACAGTGACTGGGTCCAAGAAAGGTTTGAACAATTTGAAAGCAGTGGAAAACCCAAATGGAGCATTGATCAAGTAAAATCTACCCATAATTTCTGGATAATAATTTTGTCCAATGTACGAAGCTTCTTTGACGTAGTTCAAAACACTGTAAGCACTGGAAATAGAAATCCCTTTCAGATCCAAAATAGTACAACTTGTTTCCACCAAGTATCCAGCTTTTCTTGAACAAGCCGGCAATCTGTATTTTTGGAAACTCTCGTATTCCCAAACCAAGTTTTTCAGCATTCTTTCTTCAGTAGTGATTTTCAACATTTCAGTCAAATTAACAGACCCCAATTCTTCAAAATAAACTGGTCTCCCATCTTTATCGCATTTATGGTAGTATTGTGGATAGTATCTGGCAACAATTGGTTTTTCTTCGTAATGGAAATCAGTCAAAATACTGTCAACATTGTTTTCTTTTCTCCATTTTTCACAAGCAAGAAACATGTCAAATGCCAATTGCACATCAAACTTTCTAGCTCTTAGAAATCTCAACAAGGTACAGTCGTCTAATCTGTCTTTGTTGATAAAAGTGGCTGGGTTGCTTTCAATGTCAGCCAACGCCTTTTCTCTAAGTTCTTTCAAAGCAGTTTCTTGTTGAGCATTTAGTTTCCCCAAAGTCCCTGGCAAAGCAGTTGGAGATGGGTTGTGTGGATACGAATCGTATAGTTCTTTAGCAGTTGGGTGAGACATGGTGTGGAAAGTTTTTTTTTTTTTTTTCTTCTTCTTCTTCTTCTTCTTCTTATTCTTCTTTTGTTACTATTCGTCTATTCCTTCGTTCCAAGTTTGGTTCTTGAACTGGGGTTTTGCTTTTATAGTGTGTATTCTCCGTGGATGCAAAGATAAAAACAGATTGCTTGCTCGGTTTTGTATCTATTTTAAACAAGTTCTGTGGAATACTCGTTACACGCAAGTGTGATCAGATAAAGCATGTCACTAAAATGGAGGTTAGGTGCAATATCTGTACATCACTAAATTTAATCAGTAAAGTTTCAAACTACCTAATACATCTTTTCAACCCTAAGAATTTTGAGAAGATCACTCAAACTCTAAAAATTTTCAATGTGACACTCGAACAAAAACAACATTCAGTCCACCTCTGTCTGTCTGTCTTTCTCTCTGTACCAAGAAATCAACGAAAAACCAAAAACGAAAAACAAAAATAGAACGCAAATCAAAACATTTCGTTAACCGGTCATAAACAAGCTTAATAAAAAATAAAAAACAAAATAAAAAATAAATATATACAAGTCACGGGATATGTTAACCATGTGCCATAAAGCAATATAGCTTATTACGCTTAATTTGGATAAACAAAGTATATGGAGAATCGAAAAGTGTATAAACTAACTGAGTCAGTGGAAATTTGTGCAAATTAATTGATTCAAGCTTTTAAAAAATACCTTGAAGAAAAAAAATGAGTAATTTTTCCTTACCGTAAATAAAGTTGATTGTTTTGATGTATAAATCTCAAACAGTATGAGATATTACACGGGTCTTTCCACGTGATGTTTGAGTTGAGAGAAGCTTAACAAAAATCAAAAAAAAAAAAACGCGAACAACACTTTGTTGCAGTGTGTCCTTTTTTTGACTTGATCTCTTTCTGGGTCTGGTAACGCGTAAAATGCTGTTTTCATCTTCGCAATTGTTACCAGACAAGTGAGTATATATTATGTTGACGCTATTGAAATTGAAAACAACAAAGTCTACAAACCAATATACTAACCTCAAGAACTTACAGCATTGAAAAAAAAAGAGGAGAAGAAGAAGAAGAAGAAGAAGAAGATTGCAAAGGTTATATATAGCACCGCCGAACAAAAAACAAATGGATTCCAAATCAATAACATATGGCGACTTCACAAATGACGCGTCTTATCCTTTTGACCACAACATGCCAAATCACATTCAAAGCATTGGCAATGAGGAAAATGACACTGCAACAGATGGGAATATGGGGATTTTTGGAATGACAAATGAAAGTGAGCTTGGTTTACAAGAACCTCACACAAACCAAACAGTTTCAGTTTCAAATGCAAAACCTATAACCACTTTATCGTCATCAATTTCATTCACTAATCGCCATGGAAGAAAAATTATGCTGAAAAGGAAAAATAAAGTGCTTGAATCAGATGTTAAAGTAGACAGTACCCATGGCAGCAAAATCTTGTTTACAAACAACGACAACCAGTTTTCTGATTTTGTTGGGAAAAAAAACATCATTACAGGAGATTCAGAATACGGGATTAATATTAATGAACTTTTGGACAATATCAATAAGAATAAAAATAAACTTTTATTGCAAAGGAATGAAAATGTGGAATCAAGTGAAGCAACAAATAGCGAAGATGTTTTGGGAAACACACAAACACAAGGAGCTATTGCTGACAAACTTTGGGTGGAAAAATACAGGCCAAACAGTTTTTTCAATTTAGTTGGAAATGAAAAATTGAATCGGAGGATATTGAAATGGTTGAAACACTGGGATCCTGTAGTGTTTGCCGAGGCTTTAAATGACAATTTCTACGATAAAGAAGACTTACTTTCTGATCCGTTCCAGAGACCAAGCAAAAAAATAGTAATGATTCACGGACCTCCAGGGATAGGTAAGACCTCAGTCGCACATGTATTGGCTACGCAGTGTGGATTTAATATAATGGAAATAAACGCAAGTGATGAAAGAAGTGGAGATAAAATCAAAATGAAATTAAACAACATTTTGTTTAATCAATCATTCAACGGGAAACCCAATGTACTTGTTTGTGACGAAATTGACGGTGCGATAGAAAGCGGTTTTATCAAGTATTTGCTGGATATTCTTCAAGCTGATAATAAAGCCACACAGCAGTACGTAACCGCATCTTCTTCTTTTTCACACAGCGGGAACAAAACAAATCTGCAAAATGAAAAGAAAAAGCACATGAGAAGAATATTGAAAAGACCTATTATCGCAATTTGCAACAACTTGTACTCAAAACCTTTGGAGAAATTGAGACAGCACTGTGAAATTATTCCATTCAATAAACCTTCAGAAAAGTCAGTTGCAGATAGATTGGAAGACGTCCTTTGCAAAGAGAATTTGCAGATCACCAAGAAGTCAATGATGAAAATGATCGAGATATGTGACTCGGATATAAGAAACTGTTTGAACAATTTACAGTTTTTGTCCATGAACGCTACGGCTGATGAGAAATCGCCACCAAACTCTTCAAATATAATTGATCTATTCAAAGAAGACTCGGAAACATTGGAAAAGGACATCCCGCTGGCTTGGTACCAAGTTGTAAACCAAATTTTCCAAAAATTCACAAACATCGATTCCAATACCATGTTTGCAAACCTGATGAATAAACTGGAGTTGCAGAACAGTTCTTCGAACATAGAAAGAATCATAAACGGCTGTTTTGATAATTACCATAAAGTTCGATACTCTGACGTTGGTCTACAGAAACCGTCCAAAGTTGCTGATTGGTTACATTTTTACGACACAATAAACAAGTCAATGTATTCAGGAAATAATGAAGGACACGAATTAGGAAGATACGCAACAACTGTTCCAATGATTTTTCATCAGTTCTTTGGTGACGTGGAAAACTCGAGTAAATATACAAAGGCTTTCCGAGATAACAATAACAGTAATAATCGCTCCTCAATATCAAATTTCCAGTTCAACAATATCCATTTTGAGTTGCTTACTCACCAAAAAAAAGTTGAATCGATGATCAACTCAATGAGAAACTCTATCAGCCCATGTCAATTACTTGTTTTTTACAACAAACATATGTCTTTGTTTAACTTGGAAGTTGCGCCATATTTAAGTGAGCTGCTGAACACTGAATATTTGAAAACAATCAAAAACCCAGTGACAAGAAATACGGTGATGAGCGAATCAGTTTTGCCCTTACTACAACATTTCCACATTTTCCTGAAACTTGACGCGGAATCAGCCACTAAAGTTAAAATGTACCCTCCGCTAAATGAATTGGCCACCATAGACCCAGTAATAAATCTAAATCACAGAAACCAACCAGAACAGCAGTATCAACATAAAAGTCCGACCGAAGCTTATAAAAAGTCACCAGTGTCTATTTCCGTGGAAAATGCTCACAAACACATCATAGCAAAACTGGAAGAACTTAAAATTAAAAATATGAAACACTCGCCGTTGTCATCCTCTGCTTCTTCTGGGCTGTCTGCTAATGGCTACAACAAACAAAATGAAAGAATTTTGAAAAGAGCAAATCCGTCTGAGGACCAAATCGAAAACAAAAAACGTAAAGTTAATGACAGCAAAGATGGCTCTGCTAGTAAAACCGTCGACTTTTTCAAAAAAAAGTACGCTAGCACACCCAGCTCTAATGTGTCTGCGAAATTAGGACCGGGCCAAGATGGTAAAGCTTCTTACAGCGGACGGATATGGGTCAAATATAAAGAAGGTTTTTCAAATGCGGTCAGAAAGAAAATCACATGGGAAACTTTTTTTGAGTAAACTTTGATAGTTGAAAGTTGCCATATTTTATAATATCAAGGTCTGCGAATATGATAGACATAAATTATTGAATTTTAGGTAAAGATAAGTTCTCATCACAAATCACAAATCTTACAATGCCTTGTTTTTGTACTGTTCTTTTTTATTTTTTATTTTTTTTTATTTTTTATTATTTTTTATTATTTTTTATTATTTTACGGTATAACTCTTCAAGCCTCAACGGGCATGTCCATGTTCGTTCTCCGCTTTATTTTTTTTTTTTTTTTTTGTATCTCCGCAAACTCGAAATTTGAGTTTTTTGATCAAATGTGTGCTTAAACCAAAAAAAACAAAACATAATGCTTAGTAACATGTACACTACACCAACTTTTTGCTCACTCAACAAGGAAAACAAGAAACAAATAGACACGCATAGCAATAAATAAAAGCAGTCAGCTCTAAATATGGAGTCATCTTTCTTTAGCACCGACGGCACCGACTTTTCAAAATCTCACAATTTCGATCCTTATGAAGATCAAAATAACTTTTTTGCAAAAAATTACCACGACGTCTACTCTGTTCCTGCACCATCTGGTGCAAGTTGTCTAACACAGCCGGAAAACCATTTACCCTTTGATACAAATGCAATTGGAACTGAACACAAAAATGCTTGCTCTTATTCAAGTGGCACTTCAGACATCTTAGATAATAGAGGCTTTGTCGGGAATAACGGTATCACCTCAACAAGCTCTTTGGCAACGGTGTCTCCATTTGGGGGCACCGTCAAGGACGAAGATTGTCAGCTTCTTAACAAGCATAATAGTCTAATAAATGAGACTCCCGGAGAACTTGAGTTCTCAAATGAAACTGGCGACAAGAAAAAACAACAAAACAGGGCTGCCCAGAGAGCTTTTAGGCAGAGAAAAGAGGCTAAATTGAAAGAGCTTGAACTGAAGTTGACACAAACAGAAAACGATAACCAAAAACTACAAGAAGAATTGGAGAGCTTGCGAAAACAGACCATGGAAATGTCTATGGAAAACAAACTACTTTTGAACCGGCAACAAAACCATGTTTCTTCTTTTCCGGGGACAAACATGGCTGGCAATACCGCTAGCAGGGCTGTCAAATACAATATACCCACAAAAAGTGAGTTTCAAGATTTCATAGTAAAAGACCAGCCTTATCATCAGGGAAAGCTAGACTCGCTTACGTACACACTCCCAGAAGGTGAAACATTGATGACAATTTCTGCAACCTGGGATTTCTTAAGAGAGATGTTAGATCACACGGAAGCTACCCAAGGAAAGACATTTGATCTTTATGAAGTCATGAAGGATTTGAAAGGTAATGAAAAATGTCATGGTCATGGGGCTGCTTACAAAAAAGATTTTGTTGTTTCAGTAGCAGAAGCTCATCTAACAGATTTCTAAAAGCATTTGAAAGGTTTATTAGCAGACCCACTTTTCCCAAAAAAAAAAATGACGGGTGAAACGGTAGTATGTTGATCATATGTAAATGTTTGATACTTACAATGGAACCAGACTTGTATATGACAGAATGCCAATTTGGAAAGTTGTGGAGTTCTTATTGCAACTGATTTTTTTCTATAAACAAAGTTCAGTTTGAAACACACACTCTTTGAGCATATGTATTTCATGGTTACTCACTTTAACTATTCAAGATACGTTTTCTTTGAATACTTTTACTGGGTTTGCGCCTCTGAAACAAGTCTATATTAGCAATGACCTTTTACTTTACATGTTTTTAGTGTTAGATTTTGCAGTCACGTAGGTGCTACGCCAAAAACTCATTACTTAGAGTTCACAAAATATTTTTTGCGCGTTTTTTCACGGCTTTACCTCAACTTTGAGAAAAAAAGCAGAACCAGACAACTATATCTATCTACACAAAACTCATCCCAAAGTTTCCAAACATTGACTCCCAGCTGACATAATAGACAACATCGTTAGCTCTTCAAGAATTTGGAAGCTTAAATACTATTAAGAAAAAATATGCCAAAAAAGACAAAGCAAGAGGCTTCAAAAAAAGTTAATTGCACAAAGCCCACAACAGCAGAGTACACCTTTCCCAATGAACTACACTCTTTGCGCAAAGGCAACCCTTCCTTCAAATTTCTACCGCAGCCCGTTGTTGAGTTTGAAGACAAAATCATCTTAATTCGCAAGTTTTTTTCCCCCAGCCTTTGTCAGGCATTAACGAAGTCGTTTGGCAATTCTGCTGAAAATGATTACCAGCATATGGAGCCTTTTGTACAACGCGGTTCAAAAGATTACGCAGCTAGGTTCAATGATAGGTTTCAAATCTTAGATGAAATTGTGGCGAACGAAGTCTTATGGCCCTATCTGCGAGAAATTTTAGAGCAGCACGAGTACGTTATGAAAAATCTTGATTTCAAAAATGCTCAAGGACTAAATCCACAGCTGAGGTGCTATAGATACACTAAAGGACATTACTTTGGAAAGCACTATGACGAGAGCGTCAACATATCAAACGGTACCAACACCACGAGGTGGACTTTATTGATATATTTGACAGGGGGCCCGGACGAGCTTGTTGGAGGAGACACCATCTTTCACTCTTCACTTCAAAAAAACAAAACGCTGAGCGTGCATCCAGAGCGCGGGATGGCTTTGCTGCACAAGCACGGGGACGACTGTTTGTTGCATGAAGCACAAATGGTTAAAAAGGGTGTTAAGTGGGTGCTTAGAAGTGATGTATATTTTTAAAAACCTTCCTTTTCAAGTTTACTTTGGGTTTCAATAAAATAAAATAAAA
>ERZ794936.500-NODE-500-length-18387-cov-21.240508_pt1 | contig 18387 bp, 6 predicted proteins | sample MGYA00511083_ERZ794936 | MGnify/ENA primary metagenome ERZ794936 (study PRJEB30137, sample SAMN04331409) | food metagenome | isolation source: Y2 must sample point D1 replicate A | place: Australia: South Australia | collected 2014 ... | reverse complement strand
ATCATTGAAGAAGTTGAAGAGGTTGAAAATTAAGCACACTCAATATATGGGGTTAAAAAAACAACAACAAATAGCCCATTTACGTAGGTTTAAAACTTAATTGTATATAGTTCATGTTTAAAAAAAAAAGAAAAAATTAAATTAAAGAATGCATTTTGTTTCTTCAAAATAGTATAGTTTATTGATATCCAAAAGAGTTTGTCTTTTATTATTGGACCTGGTATCTTATTCACTTTAATAAGCAAATAAGGCAATAGTGTAGTATTTACAAGGGGAAAAAACTTTGAAAAAAGCAGTTTTATATAAGGAAGTATTGGTTTTAAATTAATGAACCAAATTTGATACCATAAGCCAATAAGGAAGCTGAGTAGATAACGTTCATCAACAAACTTAAACCATGGTACTTACCAAATTGTTTTCTCAAAATTTCATCTTCAACTGCGTCTTCAGGTTTTTGTAAATCCAAAGCTTGTCTTTGCTTCTTGATATTATGACATAATGGTTGTAACCATAATAAATTACTTAAGGAAGCTATAATAGAAATACCGGCAGAGTAGTAACCAACTTTACCTATTTTTAAACCACTTTTGTAAGCTAATACTGGCAATATAAACCCGGATAATGCTTGCAAACCAAAGTATTGTCTAAAAACAGCTGATTGAATGGTGGAAAACGATTCCTTATCTAAAACCTTGAACATCTTAGGGGATACAATGTATGAGTAGTAAGTAGAGGCACCGAAGATAAAGGAATAGCTTAATAAATGGGTAGTTTTGAAAACAGCAGACATATTTTATGTTTTGATTGGGGTTGTGTAACTTTTATTCTACATGTAGTAAATATTGTAGTTTTAAAATGCATAATATGGAATCCAACGCAAAAATAAGAAGGTGCTGATTTGCGCCCAGATAATGACTAAAGAGGAAACTCAATATTACAAATAATGAAGTTACCCCGATGTGTTGTATTTTGTCCTATATAGGAAACTTAATATTACAAATAATTAAGTTACCCTGATATATTATAATTTGCCTTAAATAGGAAATTTTAAAAAAGTTATCAACCCAAATACGCTTTTTCATAGTTTTTTTTTTTTTTCCTTAATAGGACGAAAAATTTTCATTTTTCAGGCTGAAAACATGTTACACTAATTTTCATAATTAACTAATCCATTATATGGTTACGTTTAAAGGCTTTATAATACCAAAACAACTGGATTAAACAATATTACGATCATATAATGAAAAAGGCTATAGAATTTACAAAAGAACTTTGCGATGTTACTAAAATAAGTACTTTGAAAAAAACACACTTTGGTAAGAACGTTCCAAACTATTTACCAGCTTTTAAAGTAGCTACACCAAGTAGACTATTACCAAATGGTAAGTACCAAAAACCTATCAAGAAAATAGTGTTTGAATATAGCGACAAAGAAACATCAAGTGATTTGTTGAGAGAATATCTATTAAACAACCATACATTGCAAAAATTCATAGATGAGCATAAATACATAGAATGGCAATTTGATAACTCAGCAGAACTACCTAACATTAAATTCTATTACCTAGCCACTGCCAATAGTGATGCAAGTGGAATAAAAGATGGAATGAAGCAAAGAAGCTTAGAAAAAATAACAGAACATGCTGATATTACCAAGGAACTAGCAGCTGGACTAAGCGAAAGAGGCTTTGGTGCTTATAAGTATAGAAAAAACGTTGGTGTTATCTCCGACAAATTAAGTATTAGAGGTGTATGGTCACCTTTCCATGCCAAGTAAACTCTCTTATACGATGTAAATAGCGTTATATATAAAAGATTAACACAAACGAAAGAGGATATTTTTTTTTCTTCTTGTTATAATATCAAAGAAAATCGTTCTAGATCGTTTTCCTTCATTAGTTAATGTCTCAACATGTTTTCACCTTTTGTGTGGAGTCTTCAACATTCTTCATGTCACTTATATTTTACATATTAAAAAAAAAGACTAAATTGTACAAAAAAAAAAAAAGAAAAGAAAACGCTTTTATGCTGTCATTTAGAGGGAGTTTTTTTTTAAAAATTATAACAGTCTTAATTCAAAAAAAAGCGCATAAAAGTAACTTCTGCATGAAATGTGGTGCATGCATGAAATATAAGACACATTTTAGTAATTTTATTCAAAAATAATAATAATAAGATTAACAAGATGTCTTAATTGTGGTTAACGTTTCTTTTTTTTTTTTGTATTACTTTTTAACTTTTTTTTGCTGTACTTTCCAGTCCTCATACACAGCAAAAATATAAGAAAAAACTAACACCATAATTGTAATTTCAGGAATTTATTTTTTTTAAAACATTCTTCCCAGTGTAATTGATATAAAAATATTGTCAGGTGACATAACATTAGCCCTCAATTGAACGTGTGCAACACACTCTAATGCATACATGGGTAATTTTTTTTTTACAATAGAAATCAACAAATAAGCGAATTTCATTTCACAAAAAAGGAAAAATAAAAGGTCGAAATTTCAACGGTCTAAAAAACAACAACAAAAAAAAGACACACACAAAAAAAAAACCTATTGTAATTAGCCCTATTGATCTAGTGCAACATACATATGGGAATGTATAATACGACAATTCCCCTTTTGGGCTCAGAATCACGCGCTCTAATTTCCTAATGCTGCAGCATTGAAAAAAAAGTACAGCAAAAGCAATAGAATTTTTTTTTTTTTTTTTTTTTTTTTTAAAAATTATCCAATGTATAATATACTACATACAGCTATATATTTTAAAGGCCTTTGACTGAAATATCAACTAAAAAAGTTATTAAAACCCCATCGAAACCATAAATCAAATCAAATACAGGTTTATTTTTTATTTACAACATCTTCTTCAATAGTAACCAAACAAAGCTTATCCCATACTACAATCGTTCATATACTTTTTCTACTGTTTGTATCTTTTTTTTATTCAACCGAAATAACTCAGATTATACATTAAATTCCAATTTATTTTCTATACATAAAGTTCTTTTGCTCTTTACATATCATTGGAATAATTATAATAGAGATCTTTAGATAAGAATAAAAGGTATAGACGACATAAAGAACGTTTTTTTTCTTCTTCTGTATATACATTTTTTCAAATTAAAGTACGAAAAGAAAAGAAGAAAGAGTCTAATATTAACATAAACACAGCTTTTTCTGTACATTAAACACAACAACAATTAGTGTAATATTGATAATAAAGAAATAGCAAATACAGATTCAATTTCATAAGCATCTATCAGATATTTTTTTTCAAATTATAAAAATCTAATATTTGATCATTCATTCAATTTTCTAAATAACAAATTTTTTTAGATCTTACAATACCAAAGAGCAGACGAAAAAATAAGTTAAAAGAGCAAAATTAATCTTTACGCCAATTCAGCCGATAGAAAAGAAAATCTTAACTTATCAAAACCAAATACAATGATTTCATCTCACAAATCATTGCTTAAGTTAGTCATATTCTTATGTCTAGCTTTATTTTCTATTAAAAATTCTGGAAACTATTCATTGATCAATCCGGTTCAAGCTGTTGCCACAGCAAATGAGGGGTTTGTCAATGGTTGTTTCATCTATGGTGCCAATCCTGATAACTCCGGAGGTAGCTTTATCTCTGGTTGGGAAGGTAACATTTATTACTACCCTTGGAAAACTTGGAACTATTTTACTAATACTGGTAACGGTGACTTTGATTTGTACGTGACCGACGCTTATTTAAATGGTGGTTATGCCAATGGAAACTATTATTATGGTTTATCAAAAACCAGCGTTGCAACTTTGAATACATACGTCAAAACAAATGTATTGAGTTTCTCTTATGACAATCCTGGCCATCAAGAAGTCTGGGATTACCTAGACAACTTTTATGACAGCGGGTATAACAGTGTTTATGTTCCTGTTTCCAATTTTGCCTTCTTTTTGAATGCTTATTTGGTTCCTAGTGTATCTGGTACTTATACATTTGACTTAGGTTATGTTGATGATTTAGCTATTGTCAACTTAGGTGATGGTATATCTCAAATTGCGTGCTGTCAAAGTGCTCAATTATCGAATCCACAAGCAATTCCTCATACACAATCTCAAATCAAATCTATTTGGACTCCAAGCGGCCCAAGTGGTGTTAATCAATTTACCACCTACTTAACCGCTGGTTACATGTACCCAATATCCTTATTCTATGTAAATAGAAATGCTGATGGTTCTTTAGATTTCACTTATACAGATCCTCAAGGTACAGTTCACTCAGATTGGTCTAATTTGGCTTATCAAGTTTGGAGTGTTAGTAAATGTTCTGCTCAAAGTAGTTCTTACTTTACTACTGGTTGGACCGGTTCTACAACAAGTACTAATATCAATACCTCTGGTGGTGAATATTTATATTCTTACTGGACAAACAATAACTTAGTAACTGTTACTTATGACACTTATGACAACTTATACACCATTTACACTCCTTACTCAATGTCCACCATTTCTCAATTTTATCCAGGTATCACTACAACCACCACTTACTCTTCTAGTTTGACTACATTGACCACTGGTGGTGTTACTGAAATGATTGTTTATGTTCATGTTCCTTATACTACTCTTTCATCAACTTCATTTTGGTTAAAGTCCTCAACTTCTTGGACTGTTTTTACTCAATCTTCATCCAATATAATATCTGAATTGTTTACTCCATACTATTTGTCAACATCTGTAGTTTACAATTCATTGATATCTACTGCCACCACCTTTTCTACAAAGTATACTACCTTGAATTCTTATACATCTGAAGCAGTTTATTATGTTTCTTCTCCTTATGTTACTTCCAAGGTTACTTATACTACTTATTGGACCGGCTCAACAACTTCAACAAGTACTTGGAGTGGTGCATCAACTTTCAATAATGTCCCTACCATGAATACTGCCTATTGGGTTTTTACTCCTATTAAGTCATCTGCTTCATATGTTAAAACATATTATACTGGCTCAGTAACTAGTACTTATTCTACTAGTGTAGCTACCTACTCTGGATCTGATGGAATGGAAACTGCTATGACTGTATATTATATTGAAACTCCTTTATCTTATTATTCAGCTACAGTAACAACAGTTTGGACAGGTATTTATAACAATACATACTCTACAACCACTTATTCTGCTGTTGGATCTCTTGATTCAAAAATGACTTCATACATTACTTATTATGTTGAAACTCCAATGTCAAGAGTAAGCAGTACCACTTATACTTATTACACTGGCTCAACCACAAGCACATATTCTACATCTGTGTATACTACAACAAATGGGGGTGTTCCAACTATAGTCACTAGCTACTATGTTGAAACTCCTTTAATTACTCAAAACCCTGCTGTTACATCTACCACATATTGGAATGGGTTGAGTACAAGCACATACAGTACTACTACTTCAATCAGTTTGGATACCTCTAGTATAGCTACTGTAACTACAACTTATTATGTTGAAACTCCTATTTCTAGATATTCATCTGCAACAACAACATATTCAGCAGGATTAAAGTCAAGTTTAACAACTTACTCTTCTTCTATCTTCCAAACATCCACAGTTGTTGTTTCTGGCTCAAGTACTTTAACTTCGCCTATGATTTCTACGATTTATTATGTTGCTACTCCTTTGGACTATGATACTAGTTATTTAACCACCTATTGGCAAGGTTTAACAACTTCAACATACAGTTCCTCTAATGTAATTACCACTGGTAAAGATTTATCAGCCACTCAAGTTACTTATGTGTTTGTAGAAACTCCTATTGTTAGACATATTACTACAATAATGACTTATAATGATAGCATAAGTTATGATTCAACTACCACTTACTCTACTAATATAGAAACTTTGTCTATTACCGGAAGTCCTGTAATATTTACATCATACTATGTAGCTACAGGTGCCCATCATAGTCAAATATATTCAACTACTTTTTGGACAGGTACTATGAATTCAACTTACTCTACATCATTTTTAACTCTTACTGGATCTGATTCTTCAGTTACTGAAAATACATACATTTTTGTTGAAACTCCTATTTCTAGAGTTCAAACAAGTTCAATTGTTTATGATCCTACAATAACAACACCAACAACTTATTCTAGTTATGTAACAACTCAGTTTATAGGTAGTTTGAGCTCTCCTATTATTTCTACAGTTTACCTGGTATCTATACCTGCCTCCCATGTTTCAACAACTGAAACTAGCTCGTGGACTGGAACTATAACATCCACTTATTCAAGTTTGTTAAGCACAGCAACAGGGTTAGATCATGTTCAAACGATTTATACTACTTATTACATTGAAACTCCAATGAGCAGATTTACCAGTACAACAACATCCAGTTACTTTATTGATTCTTCTTCCATTGGGTTAAGTACTTACTCCACTGACGTTTTCTTAACTGTCAACTACAAAGATGGTGTTAGTACAGTTTTGTCCACTGTTTATTACGTAGCTACTCCGTTGTTGTACTCTACTTCAGAAACCACAACTTATTGGGAAGGTACAGAAGTTTCTACTTATAGTACTTTGCAGTATTTAACTACTGATGCTTCTTCAATTGTAACTAGTGTCACTGTTTATTACATTGAAACTCCAATGAGCAGAACTACTTCAACAACAGATGCTACTTTTTGGGATGGTAATTATGATTCAACTTATTATACTACATTAGTAACCAAAGATGTAGATAATTCTCCAGTTATTACCACTCTTTACTACATTGCTACACCTGAGTCACATTCTGAGTCTTACTCAACTACTTATTGGGAAGGCACAGATACTGTTACTTATGCTACTGAAACTCTGTATGTCACTGGGTCTAGTGATAGTAAAGTCACTGCCGTAACTGTATACCACATTGAAACTCCTATTGATAGATTTAGTTCTACCTCCTATACTTATTGGTCCGGATCAACTTCATGGACTTTTGCTTCTTCTGTTTACGAAGTTACTATAGCTGGTTCTCCGGTTATTTCTACTATTTTTGAAGTAGCTACTCCTTTACAATATTCTACTATTGAATCATTGAGTTCTTGGACTGGATTGACAAATTCTACTTATTCCACCTCGATCTTTTCTACCGTGGATTCTAACGAACATGAATTGATGTATACTGTTTATTACATTAAAACTCCTATTGACAGAGTTACTGTTTCATCATACACTTATTGTAGTAATTCTGTTACTTCAACATATTCAACTGGATTGACCACAGGTACTGTTCCTACAAATTCTTTGATTATTTCAACTGTTTATTACATACAGACTCCATTAGTAATATTGTCAACAACTGAGTTCACATATGGTACTGAAACAAAAATAGTTACATATTCTACATCAACAACTTTATTTGAAGGTTCAGATGAGAAAGAAACTGAAATAACTACATTTTTTGTTAAGACTCCGATGGATACTTTTTACGGATCTACCTCTAACAGTTATATTAATAGCACTATCGATTTCACCTATTCTACTATAGTTGAAACTATGTTATCTAGTATCTCTGGTACTGTATCTCCTTATGTTTCTACTTTGTATTTGATTGCAACTCCTGAAGTGCAGATTACAACAACATCCACCACATACTGGGCTGGTTCTGGTACCATCACTTATTCAACATTCTTTACCACATATGAATTAACAGGTAAAGCTACTCTGGAAACGGTCTATTATATCAAGACACCAATCTCCAGAGAAATTGAGACGATCACAAACAGTTTTGTTGATGGAGATGATAATGTTACTTACTCTACGAGCATCTTTACAGATACCATAACTGGAAGCCCAGTCATCTCTACTATTTACTATGTTGCTACACCTGAAGCCCATGAAACTTCTTATGCTACTTCTTACTGGACAGGACTAGACACCATCACCTATGCCACCAGCTACTCTACTTTCAGTGGAGCTGATGGTAAGGAAACTGTCGACACCTTCTACTTTGTAGAAACACCAATCACCAGAGAAGTGCAAACAGTCACCAACAGCTTTGTTGACGGAAATAACACTGTTACATACTCAAGCAGTGTGTTCACCGCTACCATATCCGGCAGCCCAGTTATCTCCACAGTCTACTATGTTGCTACACCTGAATTACATGGAACTTCATACTTGACTACCTATTGGACAGGTTTGACAGCAGCCACTTACTCCACTTCCTTTACTACTTATTCAGGAAGCGATGGCAAGGAAACTGTTGATACTTACTACTTCATTGAAACACCAATCTCAAGATCATTGTCCACAGTCTACAGCTTCTACGACGGTTCAGAAACCACAACCATCTCAACCACCGTCGAAACTTTGACTTTGAACGATGAAGCTTCACCAGTAATTTACACAGTTTACTTTGTTAACACACCTGAAGGCCACGGACAAATCACCAGAGTCAAGTCTTGGACCGGATTAGAAACTTCAACCTACGCTACCAGTTATTCCACATTCAGTGGTAACGACTCCAAGGTCACCGTTGATACCTTCTACTTCGTTGAAACTCCTATTGAAAGAGTCACCATTACAAGCTTCAGTTACTGGTCAGGAAGTGTTGACAGTACCTACAGTACTGAAATCACCACTGGCTATGTTCTTGATAACTCTGCAGTCATCTCTACTATTTACTATGTTGCTACACCTGAAGCCCATGAAACTTCTTATGCTACTTCTTACTGGACAGGAAGCCATCAAGTTACTGCCAATATATCTTATAGTACGTTCAAGGGATCTGATGGATTTGAAACAGTTGAAACAATCTATTATTTGAATGTTCCTGTTTCCACTGATATTTCTGTTACTACTGATAGCTTTTACCAAGGAAGATATCCAAGTACTTATTCTACCGATATACGGACTACTACTGTTAAGAGTGTTCCTACCATATCATATTTATACCATGTTTGTACTCCAGTAGTATTTTCAACTTCGACAGTATTTTCATATTGGTCTAAAAATTCTTCAAGTACATACGATGTTAGCTTGTCAACTATAAGTGGCAATAATGGTACTGAAACAATAGTTACAATTATAAATATCTATGAGCCATCTCCTTCTGTTACAAAAACAGTGTATACTAATAATCCAAATATTACTTCCATGACCACTTATAGTTCTGATTTAATTACTTCAACTGTCACTTCAGATGGTATAGCTAAAACAGAAATAATTTTAGTTTACTTTATTGCAACGCCAATTCCTATAGTAACAGATCCTGTGATAACCTCTACAGAGAAATGGAGTGGAAACACAACTTCATACAATACTGTAACACTTACAACAACTGCCAATGACTCTGTTGAAATTATCCCTATTGTACATGTATATACTCCAGATATTGAGCACAGCAGCAATACCACTTCAAGCTTGTGGAATTCTAGCTACGCAACAACTTCTACAGTACTATGGAAGAAAAATTATACTTCAACTTCCGAATATATGTTTACAACAAATGATGGTTCTAACGGTTTGGAGACGATCTCAACATTGTATTACATTTATGTACCAGGTGTTGTTTCAACGTCATACATTGAGACTTCCTACACTGGCAGCAATGTCATTACCACTGCCACAGATTATATCACAGAAACTAATAGTAATGGATCAACTGGATTTGTTGAAATTCTTTATGTTGATTATCCGGTCACTACCAGTTATGTCACCATGTCATACTCAGGTAATAAAAATTCCACTGGTTTCACTTCAACAAACTATTATACAAATGAGTTTAATGAAACAACAAAGATGGGATTAACTATTTTTGTTACCGAAGGAATATTGAACACAACAACAACAACCGATGCTAGCTTATCAAGTAACACATTAACTACTAGCTCTTCAACAATTTATGGTAACTCTACACAAGTTATAACAAAAACAAGTACTAGTTCATACAACTCAACTATTATTGAATCAGGTGGTACTACAACTGTTAACCAAACATCATATGTTTTGACTACTTCTGCCGTTTCTTCCATTCAAACTATTACCTCATTATCTATTTCAGAGTCATTGATAACAAGTAATGTTACTACAGCTGTAACTTCAACTTCATTGTCGTACTCTACAACTGCTATTGACATTCCTACAGTTACTACCGAAATTACATACAGTAATTACTGGACAGGCACAAATAGCTTTACTTATTCTGTTATTACAACATCGGGAATAGTTAATGGTACTATGGAAATAATGTCTGTTTATTACATTAATGTACCTTATGAAACGGCTACTGCTACTACTATTGAAACTTACTGGACAGGTACTGATACTGAAACAATAACCACTTATGTTTATGTAACTTCATTATCAGATGGTTCTGAAGAAGCTGTTACTGTTTATTACATTGGAAAGCCAATATTACAAACAACTAATTACGAAATGACTGCTTGGAGTAACTCATATAAATACACTTATGGAACATCTTATTACACAATCATGGACGCTAATGGACAAGAATATTTAGACACAATTTACTATGTCTATACCCCAACTCACGTGATAGCAGAAATTGTTTCTATAAGAGGTTACACAGGTTCAACAATTGAAACTTACTCTACTGATGTAATTTATACCACAGGAACAGATGGGTCAGTTACAACAGACATTCAATACTATGTTCAAACGCCAACAAGTTCTACAAGTCCTTTCAGCTATGGTAATATTACAACAGATAGCACAAACACTAACAGTGGTATAAGCAGTACTTTGTCTACAGGCTCTGTTTCTGTTCCAACCAGTTTTGATTTCTCATCATTCTCGACTAATACAGAATCATCAGCAACCAATAGTGTAATAACAGTAAGCACAGTAATTATTATTCCACCAAAGACTTTTGAATCATCTTCAAGTCAACAATCTTTGACTGGCATACCAACGTTTACTGAAACTAATAGTAATTATTTGAGTACCGTAGTTTCAAGTGTTGTTGTTACCTCAAAGAGCGTTTCAAACATAGTTAACACATCTAATAGTACGTATATTAGTGTTTATAGCAGTACTGTTGAAAGTAGCGTAGTACGCTCTTCTGAAATCATATCAGCTTCTACAAGTACTGCTCCAAACAGTACAAGAATTGTAACTGTATATTCCACATCTACTGGTACTACTACACAAATTGAAAGCTACAGCTCTGAATTTAATGTTACATTAACCAGTAATAATGATGGAAAATCAACTTCTAGTGGCTCATCTTCTGCGAAATTGGAATCAACAAGTATTAATACAACTGCTTCTTCAGTAACAGGATTGAGTTCAGTTGAAACTAGTGCTTCTTCTGCATCCACTTCAAATCCAGTGAAAACTATAACTTCTTATGGTTCAAGTATTCTATCTAAGACTATTATTGATGGTTCATCATCTACAACAGCTACAATTACAAGTATCTATAGTAGTGTATACTCTATAAGTGAAACATCCAGTACATCCAACAACACTATGTCTTCTATCAACACAGTAGACAGTTCTTCTACCCAAACAAATACTAAACAAAAGAGAAAGGTAACAATTTATGAAACAGTGTCTGTGACCGAAACTGCTGTTCCAGTAACCAGGTATGAAACAATGAAGATTGAAATAACATCAACTATTACGGTTATTCCAAGAAATACACTTGAAATGGCAAGTTCTACATCAATCGCTACAGCAGTACATACTTCAAGTCATGGTTCTGGCAATGGTGCTTTACCTGAGTCTACAAACACAATTGACTCTGAAGGAAATGAAACCAATACTGCTTCTGCATCTTCAAATATTTCTAATGCCACAGCTACTGCTCAACAGCAATCTACTGACGCTGTCTCAAATCTAGCCTCTACAACAACCAGTGAAAATTCCACTGAAACTACAGCAGCCTACACCATCATACCAAATGAAAATGCAGCTGTTTCTAAGCATAACATATCTAATTTAGGATTCATAACTATTTTTTTCTTGTTATTGAGTGTTGTCTAAGTTCAAGATAACAACTAACAAATAAAAAAAAAAATTGAATATTAGCCATTTTATCCCTAAGCCTTGGACAAACTAAGCTAATATCCTCTCTACGAAAAATTCGCTTAATAAAACAAAACCCTCAAAAGATGGAAAGGTACTGTTTACTTGCTGAAAAAAAACATTAATTCTTTCATGTTTCAATTAAACAAGCGAATGGTACCACATCAAGTTCGTCAACACAAAAATTACTTTTTTTTTTGATAAATAACCATACAGCTGTTTATCTTTTTTTATTTATAAATTAACATATATATTTAATTACTTTAAAGATATGATGAATTATACATTTACGTTAATATTGATTGTACCATTTTTATTCTGTCGTTTATACATGTTTTCTGTTAAAGCCAAAAACATAAAAAAGCTAATTTAACACTACATGTTTACAGTTAATTTTATAGTTCTTATTTTAAGTATATTATTAATAAATTGACATAAATTAAATTAAAAAAAACTTATTTATTTAAAAAAATACTTTAAAGCTATATGTAAACAATTTGTAAAAACACGTGACACTTAGCATATTTTTTGTAATAAATCACGTGACACAAATTAAATTTCAAATAAAACCAACTCACGTGATTAATGTATTTAAAATTTTTTATCAAGTCACGTGAGATATACTTTGTCTTAATCATTTACGCCAGCCAATGCATACAAAGCAAGGCACGTGATAAAGACAAACTTTTGGTCTCGGATTTATGTAAATTTCAGCGTCAAAAAAAAAAAAAAGTAGAGAAAGCAACGAATTCGTTATTTCTCGAATGACAGCTAATCATATAACACCTACCAAGCACTAAAACATTGCTTAAGGATAGACTCACAGAACAATCCTAAACAAGGAACGAGTATTATAAAAAAGAATGAAGAATAATGATATTTCAAAAGTAGATCTACCTGATTTTCTACCTCAACTTCCGGAGGATTTTACATACAAGAAAACAAACCTGTTTTATCTACCCTCGTTTTCAGAAGACATAAATGATGATATCGATGTACTGAAAGATTCAGAAAATTTGTATAAGTTGGAGAAGGTATTTTTTGATGCTATGAAAAATCAAGAAGGTGAGTCTTCAAATGACGAAAAACCAGTAATAAAAGATAATAAGTCTGTAATACCGAATAAAGCAGTATACTTTACTCATCATAATACATTGAACAATGAATACTTCATCAACAATTTGCCTTTTCTTAAAGCAAATAAGAATGTGAATACCACAAAAGATGTAGACATACTTCGTGTTGTTGGAAATAGACAGAAAATGTACAAAAGTATCGAAAGTAAAAAAAGCAAAAGAGAAAATAACTTGAAAAGAAACGTATTCATTCATCAGTTGCAATCAAATAATTTAGGCAACTTTGACATAAAGTTACCTGAAAACAAGTTTAGCAAAGAGAATTACATAAAAATGGACAAGCTTCGTACCAAGAAGATCAATAAGTTCAAAGAAAATGAACTGGCATGGCAACAAATGAAATATGATATTTTCAAGCGTTTGGAGGAAGAACACAGATTACGGAAAGAACTAGAAATGGAGGAGAAGAGATTGAAGGAAATGGAAGAGTTGAGAAGAAGACAAGAACAAGAAGCATTCAGCAGACCACAATATGTGGAATCAGAGGACGACAATCAGAACGACCAAAAACAAACAAAAATGGTATTCAAGCTCTCGCCTGTGGAAAAACCGATTGAACCTGCTTTGAAGCGTATAAGACTATCTTTTGGTGGTAAACCTATCAACAGCGTAGTGAAGGAAGAAGCCAAGGCTGACCATGAAGGGCTTAACCATAATGAAAGATGGGTAACCTTGAAGTGTAGCCCTGACATATTAAAGAAATTTCCTAATTAGTAACTTCTTATATCCGAAAATAAGCGACAGAAAAATCATTCAAAAAAACAGAAATTTTGTTTATAAACACACCTGGGTGAACTTCGATGTTTTTCATTTTTTTCTCTACTGTTATGGAGTTTTTAATTTAAAAGCTACCCAGAACACTAGTGATTTCAACCCAGGACCAGTACATATAGAATTAACCTGTAAGTCTATACGCTATATTGAATATCTTGATTACCATTGTTTTATTCAATTTGATTATCGTACAATAAGATTGAACATAGAAGACCCACAATAAACATATATCTTGTGCAGTAATATATAAGACCTTTACCAAAGATTACCATTTTTTTTAGTGCTTTTTATTAGATAGATAGCCACAATGCCGAGTATTTTAAGACTTAAAGAAGATCTGCCATATCCTATTGAAATTGTTTCGATAGATTGCCAAGAAGGATCGAATGTAGAAAAGAAGAAGCCAATATTTACATACAAGTATTCCAAAGTGAACGAGACACTTATAAGAGATGAAGACGATCTATCAAAGACTATAGTGAAAAAACAGAAAGTAGAAATGATTGATACTTTTGATTCTCCAATATCAGGGAAAGTTGTCAAACTAAATATAAAGAAAAATGACAAATTCAATAGCTTTGACCCATATGAAAACCTTATTGAAGTAGATGAGGGTTGTTTGCATGAAATCGTATATGCCGGATTGTGTGCAGTATGCGGTATGACCATAGACGACGAAGATGACCAAAATGATAACAAAAAGAGCAAGTCTGATTTTGTCAATAGGGATAAGGATACTAGCAAAGCCACTTTATCTTATTCCAATCAACAAATCAAAGTATCAAGAAGTGAAGTAAACAGAATCAATAGAGAACACATGGCCAAACTCAAAAAGTCTGAAAAGTTAATTCTGGTTGTTGATTTGGATCAAACTGTTATACATTGTGGTATTGACAGCAGTATATCTGATTGGGTAAAAACAGAAAAACCTAAAGATGTTCATAAATTCTGTTTAGAAGAAGATATTAGACCATGGCTACAAAAACAAAGTGTTTTCATTAGAAAGCAATATATGAATATGTCTCCCTTCACCAAGAATTGGTATTATGTAAAGACAAGACCGTTTTTAAAGGAGTTTTTTGCTGCTATTAAGGACAAGTTTGAATTGCACATATACACCATGGCTACAAGAGCATATGCGGAAGAAATAGCAAAAATCATAGATCCGGATGGTAGTTTATTCCAAAACAGAATACTTTCCAGAGATGAAAACAAGTCTTTGACAACAAAATCATTGGATAAAGTATTTCCAGTCGAACAGGACTTGGTTTTGATAATAGATGATAGAGGCGATGTTTGGGATTGGTCCCCAAATTTAATACGTGTTATTCCATACAACTATTTCCAAGGTATAGGTGATATAAACAGTTTGAATTTGCCGAAGCAAGACTTGAAAGATATCCCTACAAATGTGGATGAAAAGACACACACCGAAAGAGATGATCAATTGAAGATATTGAAGACTCAATTGCTAGATTTACACAGCAGTTACTACGTAAAGACGGGAAGCAGCTCAGAAATTAAAGATAGAGATATAAGAAAAATACTTAGATCCAAAAGAATAGAACTTTTAGTAGGATGCAAGTTTGTTTATGAAAAAATGACAAGAGATATCCAAAGACAAATAGAACAATTTGGTGGAAGAGTGACACCAAACGAGACTACTGCTACACACAAAATCATAGATTCAGCTGACTTGGACTTGAAGAGAAAAATAACCAGAGAAGATGGGTCTTTCTTTTATGAAATAAGTTTAGGTTATTTGATGAGAGTTTGCGAGAAGTGGGAAATAGAACAAGATCTAGTAGAAAATAGAATAAAAGGTTTAACACCAGCTCCGATGATAGTGGGGCAGAAAAGTATTAATGAGGAGAACGTCAGTGAAGAAAATGTGAATGAAGATGCTCTTTTTAAAAACGGAATGTCTTGGTTAGATGAAAATGCTGATGGTGAAGGTGACGAAGAGTTTTTCAGTGATATGAGTAGTGACAGTGAGGATGAAAAAAACGATGAATCCAAAGAAGATGGATCTGACTCCGATGATGACCTTGAAAAAGAACTTGAATTGGAATTGTCATAAGCTATATATGTATATAAAGATGTTGTAAGTATCAGTAGATATGTGAACAAACCATTAAGTATTGCTCACATTCGTTTCTTTTCACAACATAAAAACAAAAGCAGAAAAAACGTCAAAACCGCTTTTGATCAAGCTGTTCAACCAATGAACCTTTACTGAAACCTCTTCTACCTACCTCTCAAAGGTCTATAAGACAACCTGTTGCCAAGCCAGTTTTTTAAGAAAAAATTTGGCGAAAAATTGCTTTCCTCTCTACAGGGGTATTCATGAGTTTGTTTACATGTTACCCTTGTTTTTTTTTTTCTTTTAAAAAAACAGCATATATTTGTCAAATTGCTAAAGTTCTTGTAAGTAAACCATAGACACAGTAACAAGAAATGAGCATAGGTAAGGACTTACAAGAGAAGATAGATCTTTGGCTAGAATATGACAAAAATCCAAAAACATTGAAAGAAATTGAGGATTTGGTTGCTGCTAAAAACGTTAAAGAACTCGAACAATTGCTTTCGAAGCAAATCAAGTTCGGTACTGCTGGATTACGTGCGGATATGAGAGCAGGATTCAGCAAAATGAACGATTTGACTGTATTGCAAGCTTCGCAAGGTTTAGCTAAGTATTATGCTAAAACTTCAGGTTCTGAAACTTTAACAGTTGTGATTGGCCACGATCATAGATACAATTCCCAATCTTTTGCTGAAATGACTGCCAAGGCTTTCTTACTTAATGGGTTCAAAGTCTATTATTTGAACAAAACAATTGGTACTTTTGTTCATACTCCTTTAGTTCCGTTTGCTATTAACAAGTACGGAGCCGATGTTGGTGTTATGATCACTGCTTCTCACAATCCTGGTAAAGACAATGGATACAAGGTATACCATACAAACGGGTGTCAAATCATTCCTCCTGTGGATTCTCAAATAGCCAAGACAATAAGCGAAAATTTGAAACCAATGGACTCAATTTGGGATGATGTCCATGACAGTTCGTTCTTTGAAAAAAATGGTATTGATGAAAAAGAAAAGTTTGTAGATGTGTTTGAAGAAATTACTAATTCTTATATTTCCAAACTAATGAATGTTCTAGTTAAGACAGAATTCAAAGATTCATTTTGTAATGATGAAGAGCCTGCCACTAAAAAATCAAGAAATACACCTTTATTTGTGTATACTCCTATGCATGGAGTTGGGAAGCACATATTTGATAAGATTATGAAAGAAATTGGCTTGGTAGACACAGTTGATTATATAACTGCTGAGAAACAAGCCTATCCAGATCCAGCATTTCCAACGGCACCTTTTCCAAATCCTGAAGAACATGGCGCTTTGGATGTAGCTATTGGTCTGGCTAAAGATGAAGGTATTGATTTAATTGTCAGTACTGATCCAGATGCTGATAGATTCTCCATGGCTTTTAAACAAAAAGATGGAACATTTAGACAGCTTACTGGTGACGAAATAGGATACTTATTTGCTTATTACATGCACCAAACAGATCAATCTGATAAAACAAAAGCTGGAATGGTGACCTCTACGGTTTCATCTGGTTTATTGAAAAGATTGTGTGATATAGAAAAGAGACCATTCCAAGAAGTATTGACAGGATTTAAATGGATTGGTAATGCTGCTGCCAAAAGAGCTGTGGATGAAGATGATGATACACACATAATATTTGGTTATGAAGAAGCTATAGGTTACATGTTCCCATCTTTGTTATTTGATAAAGATGGAATTTCTGCTGCTGTTGTATTCTTGCAATTGTATAAATTCTTCAATCAAGATTTGGAATCTGTATTAAAGGAAATGTTTACCAAATATGGATACTTTAAACAAAACAATGGGTATTTTGTAGGTACACCAGAAGAACAAGCAAGTAGTTTTAAAATTATGAGGGGCTGGTTGAATACAGAATATGTTGAGAAAAAACAACAAGACAAAACAAAGATTTGCAAGTTTGGTGACCACTTTGTAATTAAATCTTTCAGAGATTTAACCAAAGCTGTACAATTTACTGATGAAGGAGAAAGCATTGATTGTGATCTACCTACAGGTGGGGGTGATATGATTACTTTTTGGTTCAAAACAGAGGACAACAAAAACGAATTAAGAGCAACCATTAGAGGATCAGGTACTGAACCTAAGTTAAAGATCTACATAGAATGTATGTCCTTGGTTGATAACAAAACTGCTGAAGAACTGGCCAAGAAACTTTGGGTCACCATCAAAGAACTGTACATTCAGTCAGAGACCACAGGGCTACACCTGAGAAGTTGATGGAAAGACGAGTAAATCAGAAGCCAGAGGGCCACATCTGCGGCATCACCAAACCATAAGTTCAACTCGAGACCTCACATCCACGATTCAGTAAG
>ERZ794936.498-NODE-498-length-18503-cov-35.055887_pt1 | contig 18503 bp, 6 predicted proteins | sample MGYA00511083_ERZ794936 | MGnify/ENA primary metagenome ERZ794936 (study PRJEB30137, sample SAMN04331409) | food metagenome | isolation source: Y2 must sample point D1 replicate A | place: Australia: South Australia | collected 2014 ... | reverse complement strand
CTAAAGATTTGAATAGATATCAGTTAAAAAAAAAAAGCATACAATACATTAACAAATTCAAACTCAAACGCCCCAAAAGACGCTTTTCGTATTTTTTGCCATAAAACCAAGGAAAAAAAAAAAAAAACAACAACAACAACAACAAAGGCTTTATTACACAATAAAACAACTAAAAATGGTGTCATTAGCATACTTTGCATTGACCTTATTGTTTCAAACAGCCAAGGCACTGATAGAAATAGACGATGGCGATAACAGTGACGAGCTTGCTCCCAATATTCCTAGCAAAACTCTTTCCGGAGGCTCAGGTGTAGCCACTGGTGTTCCGACCTCAATACTGAATCCCGGAGATGGGGATGACGGAGGTTCGGTTTCTGACGAGATTTTTTCTTCATGGGCATTGTTCATTCTTTTGTTTTTGTTGATTTCAGCTTTATGGTCCTCATACTATCTAACGCAAAGAAAGATTAGGGCTGTGCACGAAACCGTGTTGTCGATCTTTTACGGGATGATCATCGGTTTGGTGATCAGATTGTCGCCTGGTCACTACATCCAAGACTCTGTCACTTTCAACTCATCTTATTTTTTCAACATTTTATTACCACCAATTATTTTAAACTCTGGCTACGAATTGAACCAACGGAATTTCTTCAACAATTTTGGGTCCATTCTTATGTTTGCCATACCGGGCACCGTGATCAGTGCCGTTGTTATGGGGATCATCATTTTTGTTTGGACATCGTTAGGATTGGAAGGCATCGATATATCCTTTGTGGATGCTTTATCAGTAGGGGCAAGTTTGTCTGCCACAGATCCAGTCACAATTTTATCTATTTTCAACGCCTACAAAGTTGATCCAAAGTTATACACCATTATTTTTGGGGAATCCCTATTGAACGATGCCATTTCAATTGTTATGTTTGAAACTTGTCAAAAATTCCATGGGAAACCAACCCATTTCACGTCTTTTATCGAAGGTATGGGATCTTTTGTGATGACATTCATGGTCTCGTTGTCCATTGGGTTAGTTGTTGGTATTTTTGTTGCTTTGCTTTTGAAACACACCTATATTAGAAGATATCCACAAATTGAAAGTTGTTTGGTTTTGCTGATTGCATACGAATCATATTTTTTTTCCAATGGTTGCCACATGTCAGGAATTGTTTCTTTACTATTTTGCGGAATCACTTTGAAACATTATGCACATTATAATATGTCAAGAAGAACTCAAATCACAGTCAAATACATTTTCCAGCTTCTAGCTAGATTATCAGAAAATTTTATTTTCATTTATTTGGGTTTGGCTCTATTCACTCAAGTTGAATTGGTTTATAAACCAATGTTGATCATTGTCACAGCAATTTCCATTTGTGTGGCTAGATGGTGCTCTGTTTTCCCATTGTCACACGTTGTCAACTCTTTTTATAAATACAAAACAAGAAGATCAATGATTAGAAATGGCGATGGAACAAACATCATTTCAAACAGCGACATCCCAGAAGAAATTCCTTACCAATACCAAATGATGACTTTTTGGGCTGGATTGAGGGGAGCTGTTGGGGTTGCCTTGGCAATGGGTATCAAGGGTGAATACAAGTTCACTTTGTTGGCAACAGTGTTGGTGGTTGTGGTGCTAACGGTCATCATTTTTGGTGGGACAACAGCAGGTATGTTGGAGATTTTGAATGTCAAAACAGGCTGCATTGATGAGTCTGCAGAAGACTCAGATGACGAATTTGATATTGAGGCTCCAAGAGCAATACATTTGATGCCAAGTGGTTCAAACTCCAATCTACCAAGTCCTCAAATGGGTCCATACAGTGACTCTGATATAAACATCAGACCCTCCGCTTCACCATCCAATTTGAACGACAATTTATCACCAGAAACGGGTCCTATCAAAACGTCATTGAGCAGTATATTCAAAGGTGGCTTCCATAACTTTGATGAACAAGTTTTAAAACCAGTGTTTTTAGATCAACCAAAAAACGCATAGTCTTTTTTAAATCAGTTAAGAATCACATATATTCAAATAAAAAAGTATATATACACTGTCACTCTTTTTGTCAGAGTCTCTCTCTCTTTTTCTCTTAGAAATTTGTCTCTTACTCAAATCCTTCTGCAAAAAAATTTAAGACATATCATTGATTGATTCTTTCAGACACCCACTTGACCAACTCCCTGACATTATCTTCCAAATAAATGTCATTTAATAAATCGTTATACTTTGCAACAAGCTCCAAAAAGGCATTCAAACTTAATGAGTACAAGACATTCATCGACGTTGTTGAACTTAATTCCTCAGACCCATCTGGCAGTTTGTCTGAGTGCTGCGATTCAATAAACCAACCAAGACAAGTAATTGAGTTCTCTAAAATTTTCAAAACATCAGCAATCGAACCAACACACGCAGATCTTGGGGCCTCGTCTAATGAGTTTATAAGAATGCCCATGATGGACAATACAGCCTCGGCATAGACAGAGGGTAACGGACACAACATTTCCGCTTGCTTTTGATAATCAAAATGTTTCTTGAGCTTTGCAGAAGAATCTTTGCCAAAAAGGAAAGCTAACCTTCCCTCAGAAATCTCTCCATTGGAAGTAATCGAGTCCGGAAAGAAAAATGTTTGCAGAAATCTGTCAAAAGTACGACAAACATATGGTATAATGACTTTTGAAATCAAGTTGTTTTCAGAAGGATCATGTTTAGCATAAAAGTATTTGCGCTCATTATCATCTTGCTCGCTACTTTTCACAAAAATATCGTTCACCCGATCGTTCGCTACAGGGATTGCAAAAGGGGGCCCCCATTGGTCGTTTTGATCAAAATTCTCCGTGTAGTGGCTGTACATGTTTTCATTGCCTTTGGTACCAAACAAAATATCGTGCTCTTGAAGTTTCAACTGTTCCCTCTGTTCTTGCTGTTGTCTCATAATTTTCGTTCTTTCCAAAAATTCTTGGTCATTTCCATAAGTGATTTTTGTTGTGTACTCAGAAACTTTTTCGTTTGTTGAGTCAAGAGCTTTGAAGCATTCTTGCAAAATCAAAGTCCAGTACTTGACGTTTTCATAGATAGGAGTTCTATAAATACTCTTGGTTTTGCTTTTGCCCAGCTTTGTATTTGCAATGGTTTGCACTCTGCTTCTGTAAGATAACTCTTGGAAGGCTGTCAACTTGGTAAAGCTATCTTTAGACTTCAGTCCAGAAATCAAAGTTTCCATAGGGTTTTCAGATAGCATACTGATCAATCTATCCTTATGTAAAGGTCCGGCAGACAAGTATGCGCTGAATGAAATGTTGCAGGTATCCCAAAGTTGGAAAACAGCAAAATTGGCCATTGTGTATTGGAAAAACTTGTAAAATCCAGGTAATAAACTGACATGATGTGTGGAATTCTGTCCACCATAAACACTTATGTTTATTTGAACATTATGCTCATTTTTCTTGCTAAAAAATCTCACAAAATGCCACAAACACACATAATGAACGACCAAAATTGCAAAAGTGTTGAAAAGCGATAGAATCATAGATCTTTGTAAAGAGTTTGATAATTTGGAGGTAATGTATGTTTGAGGGCGTTTGTCTCTTGCCCCGTGGTTGAACATCAACCTGTCAAGATCCATGTAGACATGCTGAATGGTATAAATCATTGGAATCACAAAAAGCGATAACATTCTAAAATAGAATGAGAAAAATTGACTGTTTCCAACAACATTCAACTGTGAAAGGCCAAAGCTAACTAAAATGTAACTCAGAAAATAGATGATATAGTACACAACGGTTTTTCTGAAAACACGTTTCCATTTGTTCTTTCTCACGTCAAAACTCACATGCAAGTAATTTTTTCTTGTAATGCAAATTATTATCAAAGAAACGTATATTAGAAACCAGTCTATTGGTGTGGTGAGTATCGAAATTCCTTTCGAATAATAATAATTATCGTTTCCACCACCCAAAAACAGCACAGACGACAGTTTCACCTTTCTTGAAGCCCAGGAAAGTATAAATATCAATGTTGTCAAAGTGGCTAAAAATCTCGTTACCAAAAAATTGAACCTTAGTTTACAAACATCAGTAAACAAAGTTTCGTATGATTGTCTGTTCCTTCCCCTTACGGTTTGGAAAACAGGTCTTTTGACTGGTCCGATGTTGTTTTTGGAGCGCGTAGATTGTGCGAATCTGTAATTGTTCATTGTTGTGGAGCGTGCAGGCTTTGAGTCTGTAATTAAACTCATGCAATTGGATAAAAAAAAGACACCACTGAAAAAATGTGTTCCCAATTCTGTGTAGCCTGGTTTCTCTTTAAAAACTATGCTTTCCTTGAGGCAGCCTTCAAAGAAGCAATCTTTTATGTAGATTGACAACGTTTATGGAAATCACGATGACCGGTAGTATACATTGAAATATATACTTAATGGCTAAGCAACTTTTTCATTGAAATCTCAAAACCATCATATGTTCAAAAAGACAAAAAAAAAAAAAATTATAAAAACGTCTGTCGTGTTTTACGTCTGTCGTTTTATTTTTTTTAAAAGTTTGAACAGAGCAAACGCGTTATGACCCCAAAACATAAACAAAGGATCTTCAAAAAAAGAAAGAAAGAAAAAAAGAAAGACCCGTTACTAATGTGTGTGACCAGATACAATGAGGAAATGATACAGTACACGAAAAGAAGACTTGGTCAACGATTTCAAGGTATCGAGAAACCAAAGACTATTAAAAGCTCAGTGAGTAGCAGATAATTTTAGTGCAGTCTCATTTGTGGTACTTCCAACACTTTTTTATTACTATAGCTCATAGTTTAACAAAAAAAAAAAATAAAAAAAATACTCACATTAATCAAACTCAAAATTTAAAAATAAACCCATCATGGATAACACAACACTTGCCAGTGTCAAGGCGGAAGAAAACGGTGAATACAAAAAATCACTCCTTCAAGGTAGTGCTGAGGATATTCAGCACAAGTTGGACAAGAAGTTGGGACCAGAGTATATAAGCAAAAGAACAGGGTATGGAGCTAACAAAGTGGCCTACATTGAAGGTTGGAGGGCCATTAACCTTGCAAACCAAATTTTTGGATATAATGGATGGAAAAGTGAGATCAAGCAAGTTACAGTTGATTTTTTGGACAGTGTTAACGGAAAACACACTGTTGGATGCAGTGCAGTAGTTCGAGTAACCTTGACTGATGGCACTTACAGAGAAGATCTAGGATACGGTTGCTCAGAAAATGAAAAGAGGAAAGCACAGGCGTTTGAAAAGGCCAAGAAAACTGCAGTTACAGATGCTTTGAAAAGAGCCTTTAGAGAATTTGGTAACGCTTTGGGAAACTGCCTATACGATAAGCAATTTTTGAGCAGAATCGATAACGTCAAATTTGATCCGCCAGATTTTGATGAAAACTCTTTGTTCAGGCCTGCTGACGAAATAAGTGAGTCTTTGACTAGACAACAGACTGCAGAGTATCAAAACCAACAAACTTTTCAACAGAGCGGCAATACTTTGCCCGAAAGCTCTAACAAAAAACGGAAAGTAAGTAATTACACCCCGTCTAAACCTTTGGTATCTTCAGCATCACTACATAAGCAGCTTCAAAACGCTGCTGCTCAAAAGTCACCTACACCACCTCTACATAATATTACCGAGAATCATGCAAACGTAGAATCAGCAGTGCGGCCTGCTTTTCCTTCCAATGCTCCTTCCTCTTCAATGGACCAGCCGCCTGCCTTAGCAGAAGTTACAGCATCCATGGCGACTAAGGCACAAGTGGATACAAACTTTGATGATGACTTGATGATGAGCGACAGCATATTGGAAGAGGAGATGTTTTTCAAACCTAGAAACAATGTCGAGAAGACCCCTAATCCGAAACAAATGGTCAGCAATTCCAGTACGGAACCATCCACTGTTTCTTCGCATTCTGAAACTACTGACACTAATAAATCGGCTATTCCTGAAAGCATTTTGTTGAAGGCAGCAAACTCTGATATTCCCCTAATTGTAAGTGCCAAAACGGCCAACGATCTGAATGGTAAAACCAGTGAGCAAGATTTACACCAAATTGCCAAGTTTGACCACAAATATCAAACAAAATCTATTAAATTTAGTACAGACCAATCATCGTCGAAACCTTTGTCAAGAGACTACTTGAAGGAAAAGGGCATCACTCAACCAACCAACAACACGCCACCTCTCATGGCTCCACGAAGAGAGTTGGGGAAGCCCAAAACAAACTACCCAAACCTCAGAAGATGATGCATTCATTTGGCTTTTTTGTTTAAATTTAGTTTGTTTTGTTTGTTTGTTTTTTTTATAGATGATAGTAACGTGAATATCAGTATATCACATTTGCAAAAAAACGTTTTTCTTTCGTACTCATTGCTTGAACTGTTTGTGCAAGAGAAAGTCTATTTAGTTTCTTTTATTTTGTTTACTTTTTTTGTAGTATGCTTGTGGGTCGAAACAGTAACGTTGGCATAGCTAAAGTGCAAAAGTTTAAACCCAAAAGTAAACAAAAAAAAAAAAATGGTTTGGGTTATATAGAGTTAGAGAACGGAAATAGACGTACAAAAAACTCAACAAGTTGTAAACGTAAATTGTCCAAGCATGCAGTCTAATTTTACAGATGTTTCTTGGTTAGCTAAAATTCTATCAAAGATGTACTCCATCTTTGATTTGTAAGTTGGTTCAAATTGAGGCGTTAACAGAGCCAATAAATTGTTGTATTGCTCATGTATCACCCGACCGTTGGAGAATCCGAAAACTGTAAAATTTCTTTCTTTGCTTTTGCCCCCATTACGTTCCGTGAAAAAATACAGCAAGGATTGTCCGGTTAGCAAGGGCGTTTCTTTCTTTTTGGTCTGTCTAGGCATTCTGTATGTTGAGTTGGTGCACACATAGAAAAAACAGATTCCCGTTTCTTGATCATCTGTAATACCATTTCTTTCTAGTGTCTCCCTTGCCACCAAAAGGTCTAATGGTTAAAGAATCCACACATCTAAACCTCGCACTTTTAAAAGAAAAAAAGTAGCAAAGAGAACATAAATACAAAAGCACATTTTTGATACCAAAAACATTGTTTAGAAATCAGTGACTTTTAACTAAAATTTTATTTGCCTCTAAGCTGTTTTTTTTCTTTCCATCCTTTCAAATAAACGAACCGATTTATCACGAATAATCTACCAGTACAAGGTTACAAAAACTGCAAACAACGAATATTTTTCTTTTTTTTTTCTTTCGATTCCATTATCAAGAAATCATACAACAACTAATTGATTGATTACTACTTTAAGCGTGAAAAGCAAGTATATTTCAAGTACAAAAAAAAAACTTAGATCACCATGCCTGTTGCTTTGGATAGAATTGATCAAGTTATTAAAGAAGAAAAGGCAACTTTATTCAAACCATTGATTGATGATTTGGTAGAATCATCTGAAGAGGATTTTTTGAAAAAAATCGATGGAATCCAAGAATGGGACCGATCAAAAGACGATCTTTACGTTTGGATTCCCGTTTTGAACAGAATGGATTCGATTTTGAAAAACATTATTGATGAACACAACTTAGACATCACACCTTCAAACGCATTGCCATCAAACACCAAACCGATTTCCGACTCTGACAACGCTATCAAAAGTGAATCCACGGTCAGCGACTCTCATTCTTCTTCTTTGAAAACAGAGGAATCTCAAATCACTTCACAAGATACCCAACAAAAACTAAATGCCACAAAGGAGTCTGTCAAAAAAGAAGAAGACACCAAACAAGAAAAACCAAAAGCTTTTTTGACACTAGTTGACGTGAAAGTTGAAAACAAAATTTTCACTATCACAAGCTTTACCCACAGACTTTTGCAAAACACATCTAACAGATCCATTTATTCTTCACTGGATAGAATGTACTGCCTTTTGAACTGTCCTAACATGAAGGTCAAGTTAGGTGCAATGAAAGTGTTGGCCATCAATGCGGAAAGAGTTGGCAAGCTAAACACTCAAATGAAACCAACTGCAATTAATGGACCAGCTATCAAAAAAGCCTTGAGTATTGCGCTCTCTTTGCTGTGCTCCCACACAAACGACGCGAATCAACATTACTCCTTAAATGACTTGATGTATCGGTTTTGCCCAAAAAATAACATTTCTCATCCCGAGGAAATGAAAAAATTTCCTTCAAAATGGAAAAACTTGACTTTCAAATATTTGTCAAAAAAAACAAGTACGGTTCAGTATTTCAAATTGAACTCATCACAGCTAAACCAATTGTCGACTCAGGAGATTTTCAACAAAATCACCACAGAGGATGATATTCCAGAATCTCAATGGTTTGAGTTGTCCATCCAAGTTTTCATTGCTAAAATATTTTCAACGAGCACACAAAAATCAGAATCAAAAGACTTTTACGAATCTGAATCTATATTTGATGCTATTGACATATTGTTGCAGCTAAAGTTCTATTCTATCGCTTACGCCAACTGTCTTTTACCATCCTCACAGATCAGCTCTAAATACTTTGAAGTTGATAGCTATATTTTCGAATGTTTGAATGATTTCATTCTTGTTGCCATGCCCAAAAAAAGTGACAGAATTTCTCTTGAAAGCATTAGGTTTGCTGCTTTGTTTGCTTTAGAATGTATATCATTCAAACACGTTTGGTGTTCTGACATTTTGAGAAATCTGGGTGGTAACATGTCGCATGGGGCGATGTTCAATATGCTAAAGACTATCAAAAAATCATTGAAAGATCCACAGTATCAAGAGTATTTAAACGAGGATTTCAATGTTCGATTTTTCATTTTGATATCCAACTTGGCCGATGTGAAGCAGTTGAACGAAACTCTCACAGCAAATGGATTGATTCAAAGCTTGTTAGATATTATATCAGTTAGCAACAAAGTTGCATACAGATCGTTGTCATCTGCCTGTAATTTGCTTCGCGTTTTAATTTCTGACTTTGATACAGCAACACAGTTTTTTGAAGCCGGGGGATACAGTATTTTGGTCAATAGAATAAACGCTGAGGTTGATTTTGCCATAAACCATCCAGAGTTTGGAAACCCATCACCTTATTGCAAAGTTTACTACTCCGCCTCTTTTAGACAGTTGAGTTTTTTACGAGGCTTGTTGAAACAAGTCCTAAATTTGTTGTCTTTAGATGGAAGTGACAGAATCAGAAATTTGATCGACTCATCTATCCTAAAAAGTTTGAACTTGATGCTAACCAACAGACCAGTTTTTGGTTTTACTTTACTGGCCTATGCATTGAACGTTGTTCAAACTATGATTAATTCTGAACCAACTGTTTTCCCTATTTTGGTGGAAAGTGATACAATAAAAATTATTGTTGAAAACTTTGGGTCTTTTGTTGGTCCGTGTAGCGAATTGTTGTTAGTATTACCTCATGTCGTCTCTGCAGTATGCTTGAATAATGATGGTTTAGATTTGGTTCTAAAAAGTGATGTTGTGAACACTTTGCTCAAGCCATTTACTTCTTTGGATATGGTAAAAATTCTTACCGTAGATGGCTCAGATTTGGAGTATGGTGCAGAATTGGATGAACTATACAGACACCACCCTCCAGTTCAAAAACAACTAGTCTCTGCTTTTATTTCAACTCTATCAACTATAAAAGACCAAGTTCATTTTTCAAAACCACTAATGAACATTAACAAAGATGGCTCAACTTTTTATGAAAGCCCTAACGAAGCTGTATCCCAAATGGACGAAGCTGGAAATACTATTGGCTACTTTGACCTGGAAAGCAGCGGGTTCATAATCCGTTCTTTTTCTGCAGCTCTTTCTTGCTGTCCATGGAAACCCCTAGCAGAGCAAATCAATCCGGTGGACATTTGGGATATGATTTTTGTCAAAAATTTACCATTTGATTTTCCATCAAGCGACACTTTTGTGTACGTTTGCGATGTTTTTTCTTCTTTGGATTACATGGATCATCAAGCTTCTTTAAACGATTTGTTAACAAGGCTTGAAGACACTTTAGATGCATTAAAACCCGTTTTGGATTCCCAGGACAGCTCAAAATCATTTTTCATATCTGCTGAGCCTGATGTTCTTCAGAAAACGGCCTCTGATTTGTCCACGATTAACTCTTTGCTTGAAGCATTGACCTGCATTTACTTTGATTATGCTACTTTGTCATTTCCAAAAGTGAAACTAATTCTAAATCATTTTCAAAGAGAAGGTAGTTTAATTGTCATTGAAAAAGCCGTAAAGGCGTATAGAAAAGTTCTTTTGGAGGAGCAAGCTATTCGCGCCTGCTTGCCACCACAGGTTGAAGCAGACACAAGAGAAGGCTTTCAGCATCAAAAAGGCCCAATAGTCTTTTATAAATCAAAACTACCAAGCGACCTTTCACTGAAACCACATCTTAGAACTTCTGCGAAGTTTACCAACACGTACCAACTGCGTTATTTATGTTTTTTCATTCAAAAGTCATGCGCGTCTTTTTTCAAGTCCTTGCTAAGAATGAGCAACATGAGAAAAAATGACATGAAGGGTCTTGATAGAAGAAGAGAGGTGGAAATTATGGAATGCACAATGAAGTCTTTGTTGCAAAACTTTGATTTTGAAGAGCCCAACATTGACGCTAATTTATCGTTTTTGCTAAGTACACTATACACTTTCGGATTTGTTATTGCAAACCATAGCTCTTCTTCAGCACTTACCAAACCAAGAAACCTACTTTCTCCAATCACCCTTTCTTTATTCTACAGATTTGATGGTCACAACAAGCTTCTTACTTTACTAGAACACTTGCTACAAAAAATTGCAAACAATCAATACAAGGCTATCAGCACAGTAGTGCAACATCCTGTTGTTTATGACAAGTCTAACATTTTAGTTGTTGCAATCATCAATCAGGCTTTGACTTTGTTGAAAAAAACTGTTCAAATTGAGGCCATTGACGAATCAAAAAATATCAAATACTACCTGGGGTCTGACTTGGGAAAATGCTCTTTCACAGGCTTGTTTTTAGTCAATGCTAAATATCTTATTGTTGAACGATCAAAAGTTGTGTTTTCGAAAGAGCTGCTCAGCTCTTTATGCGACAGCAAGAAGCTTCCAGATTCAGTTTTCAATAATTTGCTAGATTTTTTTTTCTGCTTATTCACAAAGAAACTCGAAGAAAAAAATAATGACGGCACCGTGCTATGCTATATTCAATCTGATTCCGTCAATCCTTCCAAAAAAAAATGCGACTTTTTATCCAATTTTGATATTTCTGAGCAAAAAGCTCAAATTTTGTTAATGGAAAATGATAACGAGCTACCACCTGCCGCTGCACTTGAACTAACAGATCAAGAGCAAAAGCGTTACGATGAAGCTCTTGAGTCAGAAGACCTGATTAAGTATTACCCAGAGCCCATGGTCCGGGATGAACACATCTGCGAATTGTCGCAAAAATCAAGAGAGAGTTTTGTTGGTACATTGCGGCAAATTGGACTTGTAAAGTTGTTGTCACACTACCCAACCTCTGCAGGATTTGCTGCCAAACTTTATGATAACATGAAAAATTTTTCTCCTGGATTTTTTTTGGGATCCCAAGTTTTAAAATCGCTATTGCCAGAACTCGAAGAAAATCATGGCAAGATGCCACTTGAAGAGCTGGCCCCAAGCATTCACACATTTAGTATTTTATTGACCCACTATTTCATTCCTTCAACTTTCAAGGAAACAATTTACGACAGATTTATTGACCTGTTTATTGAAGACTTTAAGCCTGAACGGGCCAATGAAACTTGGTTTGCAAGATACCTTTACGGGTTTGAAGGACTACTTTCGTTTAACATCATTCCTCAACCAGAAGAATTGAAAAATCCCCAAAAGATAAGAAGTGACTTTGAAACAAGAATCGAATTATCGGAACAATCCAAAAATAAAATATTTGATTGTTTGATCAAAATCAAAAACTTAAACTCAACACATTCTGCATTGTCAGTCGCTCGGGTGCTCTTACTGTTTTCAAGAGATTATGATTCGGCTAAAATCATTGCACATTCCGGCATCTTATCAGTCTTATTGAAATCAATAGGATTGAATCAAAAAAATGAGGATGTTCATATGCTAGAAAGTGTGTTCTTGCTATTAGTAAGAGCGTGCTTTGAAACGAAGGGTGTTGTTAAGGCACTTATTGAAAATGAGCTAAAAAAGTACTTTGGATTATCAGTACTTCGCAAACCTCGAGTTTTGCCTGCTCTATTGATGGAAAAGACTAATCTAGTTTTAAGAGATAGTGCTTCATTCATTGATGTGATTTGTGAAAATATGAGGTTTGCAGACTTTGATGAGAGCAACGAACTTGCTGCTTATGTTTTAAATGTCAAGGAAAATGCTCCGTGGGACAAAGACCAACAGTCTTCCGACCAATCTAAAATGACGTTAGACAACAAAACAGGGATTGTTCAGTTATTATTTTCTCAGTTGATTGCTGCGTTTAAAAAAGATTGGCTTTCAGAAAGTCAAGAGGACAATGATTTGCTTTCATCACAAACGAGCAAAAATTCAAGAAAACAAAGTTCCCAGAAAAACCCCGTGTATGCCTACATTTCATTTTTGTTGAGAACATTGACTGAGATTGTTGCTAGCTACAAGCAATCCAAATTAGAACTACTATGTTTCTCAAGAAGGAACACGTTTGGTTCGCCACATGTGAAACCACGTACAACCTTTATCAACTTTCTATTATACCAGTTGATACCTTTGTCTCAAGACATTGAGGATAAAGCAGAAGCTAAAAAGCGCGAGCAGTTGTCAAGATTAGCCAAAGAGTTAATTTTAGCTTTTATGGTATCTGTCAGTCGTTCGAAGCCCGCCACGAAGGAAGACAAGTATGTTGATCCTGATATGACTTTTATTAGAAAATTCACCATTGAGTGCATTATGAAAGCATTAACCAACAGCGCCAAAAATATAACTACCCACACTGAAAGTCCAAAAAACATTCGCAGCTGGTTTGATTTGTTGGGTCACATTTTGACAATCCAATTCACAGCAATGTTCAATGTTTCTGAAACAAACAGCCTAAACAATGACAAATTTCATTTTTGTAAATTGATGCTTGAAATGAATGTTCCTTCTTCGATTACTTCCATTATGGCGTCAATGGATTTGAACTATCCACAATCGAAACCATTGATGAATCATTCAATCGAACCACTAAAGCTTTTGAGTTATATAAGAGACAAGCATCCTGAACAGTTTAGTGTTGAAAATCAAGAAGAAGACGATGACGTGGATGTTGAGTCTGACGAAGAAAATTATGATATGTTTAAAAACTCAGCGTTAGGGATGTATGAGGTTGACGATATTGATGAGGACGAGTTTGATGAGGAGTCCTTGTTGGGAGATGGAGACGATGACGAAGACATTGCTTTTGTTGATGCGGATGGCATGGAAGAAGAAGGAATTGAAGCCGTTTTTACCGACGAAGAAGACGAAGGAATCAGATCACGTCATCTTGAGGATGTGGAAGATGAAGGAATAGATTTAGAATCTGAAGGAGAGGTCATTTATGAGGATAACAACATCATGCATGATGACGAAGAAGAAGAAGAAGATGATGATGATGAAGAAGAACATGTACACAGTGATGAAGAACTTGGGATAATGGATGGAGAAGAAAGTGATTTTGAAAATGAAGATGACGCAGATATGATTTCCATTAGCGATTTGGACAATGAGGAACAAGCAATTTTGTATGAGGATGAAGACGATGAGATGTCACATGAAGAAACAGACCTTGAAGATGCTTCGGGCAATGATTCGCCTGCTTTGGGAGAGATCAATGTCGAATTGTACGACTCCCAATTAGAGCAATCTGATTGGGATTCGGGGACTTCTGATTTACTTTCAGAAAACGACTCTGAAGATATGGAAGAAAGCTTTATCAATGATGAGGAAGAAGAAGACATAGGTGATGATGCGGGAGAAAATGTGTTTTCTGATTTGCTGCAAGTCACTGGAAGGGCTGGATCTGAAGATAATGAAGTTCATATTATTAGGTTTGACGAGCTTAACAACATGGCCAGTAGAATTTTTGGCTCTGGAAGACGCGATTCGCACTCTTTAGCTGACAATAATCGTTTAAGTGTTCATGGTTTGCTACAGCGTGGAAGTCGTCGCCATAGTCACGGTGTTCTCAATCACCGTGGTTCGTTCAGCAGAGGCATGTTCGAGAACATGAATCTTCCAAATGAAAGGGACGTGATGTCCGAATTTTTCCTAAGTCCGGTTCATCCAGAAAGCGACCACCCGCTTAGCGGCTTCAACAGTGTCAGAAGTGATTTTGATTTAGTTTCACCGCCACCTAATAGAGCAAATGGTTCCGGGAGATTTTCTCCGTTTTCAGATAACGGTAACTTGCCAATATTATCAGCTTTTTTTAGGGACCCTCAAGCAGGCCCAACTTTAAAGAATACAACTTCCAGATGGAGCGAAATTGTGGACATGTTTTATATCAGAAAGTCTTTTTCACTCAACATCATTCCTGCTATCATTAATAGAATATATGAAGACAGCATATCTTTGCACAAAAAAAATATTTCTGAAGCAGAAAAGATAGAAAAAGAAAAAGAAAAAGAAAAAGAAAAAGAAAGAATGCAAAATATGAAGAGAGATTACAGTTCCCTGATTGATGAAGAGGAAGAGGAGGCTATTATCAGTGAAGAGGAAGAGCAGGAAGAAGAGGGTGCTCCAAGGGCTCATTCATATGTCCAGATTGGTGGACAAGAAGTTGATGTCGCAAGCACTGACATTGATCCTGAATATTTGAATGCTCTTCCTGAAGAATTGAGAGAGGAAGTGTTTTACCAACATGTTGCGGAGGATAGAGCAAGAAGACTGAGTCACCGTGATTCAGAGAGCCACATCAGACCAGGCTACTTATCCACGTTACCTGAAAACATTCGTAGCAATATTTTGGAGCAACAAGTCCGTATTCAATCAGACCCGCTTTTTGTTGAAGAACCAACTGCTCATGAAAGCAGCAGTGCTATCAGCCCGCTTTCAACAGAAACGACTAATCAAAGCTCCAATGACATGAATGAGTCTCAAAATAACACTCAACCTAAAAGTAAAAAATCCAAACATCATTTCCCACCATTAGTGGATAGAGCTGGAATATTTTCGATTTTGAAAAGTTTGTTTCTGCCGCAGCCATATCTGGTCAGAGAAAAATACCATGAGTTTTTCCGTCATTTGTCAAACAGTAAACAAAACCGGTATGACTTTTTGAATTTGATTTTGTTTATTTTGATTGAAGGTATTGTGTCTAAGTCGTCTTTAGACCGTGTTTACAATTACATTTGCAACAAAGCTAATCAACTTAAAACAAGTAGCAAAAAGTCTTTTGAGGCGCACCATTTTCAACTACCACTAGACTGCACGCCAACATCGGTTGCAAATCAATGTATTGATGCATTACAAGTTTTAGTTGACCACAATGACAGTGTGAAATTGTTCTTCATAACCGAGCATGACAATTTGATTGTACACAAGCCAATATCAAGTACATTTCACAGCGGCTCACAGAGTTCAAGCAGCAACTCCTACACATCTGAGGGGATTGTTTCTAATGAAAATAAGAAATGGCCGATCAATTATTTGTTTAATCTATTAAGCAACAGAATTGTCACTGACGAAGTGGTGTTGATGGATTTGCTAACCAAAATACTTCAAGATTGCACAAAGATGATGAAAAACATGGCCAAGTCGAAAAAAAACAAATTGAACGTACCTGTCATTGACGAAAAGTTATATCCATTAACAGTTGAAGTTTTGAATCTAGACTCATGCAATACAAAAGTTTTCCAACAAACACTAACAGTTATGCTGAACTTGTCAATTATTAACAAGGAAGAATCCAAGTTTAATGATCTATTGATTGAAAATGCCAGATCATCGCTTGCGTTTGTCATTCCCGAATTAAAAGAAATAACTTCCAATGTGAACAAATTGAATGAACCAGATTCGCAAACCTCAGAGTTGATTACAAAATTTTCGTCACCAATTTCATCACAAGCCAAATTGTTAAAAGTTTTGACCTCAATTGATTTTATCGCAACAGGCGGTCTCAAAAAATTATCACCTGAAGCCACACAACAAGTTGCTCATAAAGTTGAAAAGATTTATTTGAAAATCAATTTGGGTGAGCTATGGTCATGTTTGAGCGATTGCTTGTCGAAGTTTGAAACAAAAATCAACTTGGATAATGAAAAGCAAAGAGCACAAGTGTCTTCGGTGTCATATTTGCTTCCATTGATTGAATCATTGATGGTTGTTTGCAAGTATAGTGACACCTCTGAGTTTAGAGACTCATTGTCGGAAACAGATAAACACATTTCGAATCAGTGCAAGGACGATTTGAATGCATTGCCATTGAACAAGTTGTTCTTCCACTTTACGGATTCGCACAAAAAATTGTTGAATCAAATGATTAGAGGAAACCCTAAATTAATGAGCGGTCCGTTTTCTGTTCTTATCAAAAATTCTAAAGTGTTAGATTTTGACAATAAAAGATACTATTTCATGGATAAGTTATCTCGCGATGGAGGATCTGCTGGTAATGATGTCAGTAACGATCATCATAATTTGCACAGTGCCGCCAGCAAATTGCCAATTGAAGTGACGAGAGATCAAGTGTTTTTAGATTCTTATAGAGCGCTTTTTTTCAAACCAATTAAAATTTTCAAAGAGAGTAAACTTGACATCACATTTAAAGGCGAAGAAGGTGTTGATGCCGGTGGTGTGAAAAGAGAGTGGTATCAGTCTATATCAAAGCAAATGGTGAATCCCGACTATGCACTATTTTTGAGTGCTTCGTCTGATAGCAATACCTTTCATCCAAACAGAACCTCTTGGGTTAATCCTGAACATTTGTCCTTTTTCAAGTTTATTGGGATGATCATTGGGAAATCCATCAGAGATAGATGTTTTGTTGACTGCTATTTTAGCAGAGCCGTTTACAAGCAACTGTTGGGAATCCCAGTTTCTTTAAAAGACATGGAGTCGATTGACCCTGATTATTACAAGTCTTTGCTATGGATTCTGGAAAATGATATTACAGATATTATTGATTTAACATTTTCTGTTGACACTGATGACTATGGTGAACACAAGATCATTGATTTGATTGAGAATGGGCGGGATATTGCAGTCACGCAAGAAAACAAATCAGACTATGTGACCAAAGTTGTTGAGTACAAATTGAGTACATCTGTTAGCGAACAAATGAGTAATTTGTTGCAGGGCTTTTATTCCATCATTCCAAAGAAATTGATCACTATTTTTAACGCAAAGGAGTTGGAGTTATTGGTCAGTGGGTTGCCAGATATTGACGTGCTTGACTGGAAAAATAACACGCAGTATATCAATTACACTGCATCTTCGAGAGAAATCGGATATTTTTGGAGAGCTGTCAGATCCTTCAGCAAAGAAGAAAAGGCAAAATTATTACAATTTGTTACTGGGACTAGTAAGGTTCCATTGAATGGGTTCAAAGATTTGGCCGGTGTCAATGGTGTTTCCAAATTTTCTATTCACAAGGATTATGGTGCTACTGATAGACTACCGCAAAGTCACACTTGTTTCAACCAGTTGGATTTACCAGCATATGAGTCTTATGAAATGCTGAGAAGAGCATTGTTGTTGGCTATAAGTGAAGGTCACGAAGGTTTTGGTTTGGCCTAGGCTTTTTTTTCTTTTTCTTTTTCTTCTTCTTGTTTTGTTTGAAGATATGTTTGTGGGATTCGTGACCCATACTTGAATCAAAATAAACAAAAAACTGTGTTTTAGAATCATATACAATCATTATATACTATAATTTTTCTCATTATTAATTTATTTGAAATTTACTCAATATATACGGTAAACATCTTTTCATCACATACCACTAAAAAATAAAAGAAAATGAAGGTAACCTAAATATTGTTTTTCAAACATGAGGGTGGGATTTTTTGTAATCCTGCATTTGCTTGAAATTTAGTTCCCATTGCCTTTCATTGATTTTTCTTTGCTCGAATCTATAGTATTGGAAGAACCCGTAAGAAACTAAAGCTCCCACTCCAAACCATTTCCAGTTTTTTCTCAAATTAAACATATTTTTCATTCCTGATCTCATTCCTGCTATGGTAGGTGGGAATCTAAAAGAGCTTGTTGGTTGTCCAGCTTGTTTCATGTTTTCTGACATAGGGTAAAGTGTTGGTTTTAATGACGGTGTGGCTGTTCCTTTGCTTTAAGAAAGCCTACTAGTGTTGTGCAGTAATGTATGGCTCTCAGTAGCTTACCTACCTGATGCGAGGCAAAAACCACCTCTAAAAGACTAGAATGCCGTAATCACAACTCAGTATATCGAAGACTGGGCGAAATGAATATATCAAGAACACAAAGGGTATATATATACACATAATTTAACCATTCTTTTCCTAAAGTTGGTTGAGTTCGAATGCTCTTGTTCAAAATGAGATAAGAAGATTTAGCCACGGTAGCCACGGT
>ERZ794936.497-NODE-497-length-18529-cov-33.917181_pt1 | contig 18529 bp, 8 predicted proteins | sample MGYA00511083_ERZ794936 | MGnify/ENA primary metagenome ERZ794936 (study PRJEB30137, sample SAMN04331409) | food metagenome | isolation source: Y2 must sample point D1 replicate A | place: Australia: South Australia | collected 2014 ... | reverse complement strand
AAAAATAAAAATAAAAATAAAAATAAAAATAAAAATGATTTCTATATTCCTGTAACACTTTAGAAAGCTTTCGTATAAAGCACACCATGCTTGATCTACGCTTTTGAAACCAAATACCCGTGCCGTACTTTTCAAAAATCCTTTTCTTTCAAACCAAGCCTTTGTAAGCATCTTCAACCCAACCACAATCTCTCATGTTTTTTATGCGCTGCTGAGGTCCCTGAACTGGATCGTCATAAAGGTTTGCAAGTTTTGCATTGCTTGTTGCTGGTTTGGAAATACATATATAGTTTTTTTTATCAGGCAAAATACACTTTAATTGTGATTTGGGAAACTCGCATGGACAATCAATTTTTTCTTTTACACACTCTCTTGTGACTGGACACAAATAGCCGTCGCATTGGCTGTTCAAAACAGAGTCCTCGTAGGAAACTTGTTGCTGGTGTTGTTGTTGTTGTTGTTGTCTTTGCTGAAATCCTCCAAAGTCAAAAAATGCAAAGGTAGTTGGTAATGCAACTGTGAGAAATAACACCGAGGTAAGCTTCATGGATAAACAAAAATAGCAGTTGATGATTGTATTGACTGTCAGTGAGGCCTCTTTTTGTTGATACTGTTGTAGTTGTCACTAACTAGTTGAAAAAACTGACTGAAATGCCTGCCAATCATTACGTGTGTTATTTCAAAGAATGCGTGCCGTGGCTTCTTGAAACCTGGAAATTTCAAACGTCTGACACACATGCGTCGAGCGTCGCTCTTGGAATGACTTCGTGTTTTTTCGCTTTTGTATTTTCACGCGTTGTTTCCTGAAAGAATTTTGAGATTTGGAAGCGCTCACAGCAGTGAATACGCAAGTTTAAGCAGCTGAAGTTATAATAAGAAGTTGCCAGAAAAAAAACAACTTCCAGTGCCAATACCAAAAAGACCATCTTAGCTAGAGAAAAAAAGGAAGTTTTGTGTGCAATCAAAAATCAATGTACGTTAATGTCCGGCAGTTTTCAAAAGTGTACGAAAAAGTCCTTGCGATGTCCTCATCGCATTCGTCGTGCCAGCTTGCCATATTTGTGTCATGTCTAAACATTGATGCGCTCTGTGCCACAAAAATGCTGTCAAGACTATTGAAATCACAGCTGGTCCAGCTGCAAATTGTACCCGTGTTTGGGTACTCGGATTTATTGGAACACTACTCAAAATTAGACGAAAATATCAATACAGTTTTTTTGATAGGTTGTGGAGGTATGATAGACTTGGAGTCCTTTTTTGAAGTAGATGCTAGTGAAGATGAGACTTTCAAAGATAATGAAACAACTGGTAGCTCAAACGAGTTCGAAAGCGTGCCAAACGGAGATGGGTCTGGAAAGAAAAAAAGTACGCAGAATCAAGAACCGAAAAGATTTGTGTACGTTTTAGATACACACAGACCTTGGAATTTGGATAATATATTTGGGTCTACAATGGTGACGTGTTTTGATGACAATACCATTGACGACGAATTACAAGATGAAAAAAAGGCATACTATAGACTATTAGAGTTGGACGAGGAAATGGGCTCTGACGATGAAGATTCAGATGATGACGATGATGACGATGATGAATTAAAAGACAACAAAGACATTGAGGATGATGACGATGACGATGAAGAAGGAGAATCAAACCCTTCAAAAAGAAGGATAGATCAGGACTATTTGCAGAAACAAAAGAGGAAAAAACAGAAGAAAGAGTTTCACATTTTGCAAAATCAGATTCAAAAGTACTACACACAGGGTGGGAAAATATCAAACTCGCTGTCAGTGCAAGTTTACTCTCTAGTTTCAGCGCTGGGCGAAACGAATTTGAGTTTCTTGTGGCTCACCATTTTGGGAGCCACCTCTTTGGATTTTTTGTATCCTGAGGTTTATCAGAAACTTTACCCACTGCTAGCAGACGAGGCGAAAAGACTAAGTACTTCTGAGACCAACTCAGTAAGCAACGTGAAAACACCAGATACTTTAAAAATCACCATTGAACGAGACTACCACTTGTATCTGTTAAGATTTTCCACCTTGTATGACTCGTTTTTATTTTCAAACTATGTAAATGCCAAGTTGACTTTGTGGCACGAAAACGGCAAAAGAAAATTACACAAAATGTTTGCCAGGATGGGGATCTCACTTATAGAAGCTCAAAAAAATTGGCTATACATGAACAACGACATCAAAAAAGAGTTGGGGAACATTTTTCAAAGAAATTTAGACGCTTATGGATTAGACGATATTGTGAAAAATGGGTTCATAAGAACCAGTGGGTATCGAGGATCTATTAGTGCGAACGAGTTTTTGGAAGGAATTAATGCGCTATTGGAAGTAAACTTGAAAAGTGGGCTGACTGATGTTTTGGGAAATGACGCTTTTGGTGGACAATACTCTCAAGATCAAAATTCCATTTTAGTAGGAGACGAAAGACCCATTAATGAAGTATTAAAAGAAAGAAGTAGAAAATGGGTGAGCAATTTTTGGCAGAGTTGGGACGCACTAGACGATAAGCAAATGAGAAAGCTAAATAAGGGTATTGAGTTTGCCCAAATTTTGCAAAAAAGTGTTTTTGAAACAGGGGTGGCTGTACTGGAAAAAAGATTGATTAAGAATTTGAGAATATACAGATTATGCGTCTTGCAAGATGTGCCCGATCTAGCACTGTACAAGAATCCAATTACTCTACTGAGACTAGGTAACTGGCTGCTGGACTGCTGCTCTGAAAGCTCAGACGATAAATCACTGTTGCCACTGGTTCTTGCTGCATTCGATCCAACCACTGATACATATCTGTGCACTGGGATGGCACCTAAATACCCTCGTGGTCTGGCACTGCAAAAGAAGGAGCCTTTACTCAACAACTTTACTGTGGCCTTTCAATTGATCGCCAACGAGACAGGAGCAAAAGTCAGAATAGATAATTTTGAGACCTCCATCATAGAGATAAGGAAAGAAGATTTATCCCCGTTTTTGGAAAGACTTACTCTTAGCGGGCTTATTTAAGGCTTCTATTTTCCTTGGTTTTAGAGTCAGCAGTATATACAGATATATGAATATTTATAACCGAGTATTAAATTGTAGTTACGGTTGTTTGGCCCATCTTTGGTCAATATTTTTTCTCTTTGGAGGGGTGTTTTTTTTTTTTTTTTAAGCTTGCAGTCTCTGAGATTGTAATCCGGCTTTTTAGATTTTGCAAAAAAAAAAATAACAAAGGCACAAAAAAAAACCATGGCTGTTAAGCTTAAGTGTTTCGGTGTTTTTGTGTTCAGAAAATATGTGTGATGTATGTTGGTAAAATGTTCAAGGTTTAGTGTCTGTAATTATTATGACGAAACATATCACGCAGCTACCACCAAATGAACAAAACGAACGGTTTGGACCTGCCGTTCAACACACCAGAAAAAAACATTGCAGGAACACAATCAGATAAAACTCCTTTTGGGGAACCGCCTGCCATAAGTTCCCCTGAGACAAAAAGAATAAGGACAACTTCTGTAGGAAAAGAACCACAAGAAAAATGGTTGACTGATTTTACAAATAGAATGTATGCAACAGGGACAGACAACATGGATGAAATGATTGTGGGCAAAAAGTTTTTTGACTACTCTAAAATTGCACATAGTAAGCAAGAACCTTTAAATGACCAGCAGACAGCGACACATCAAAAGAAACAGTCTGATGAGCACGATGTGTTGCAGATTATTGAAATGAGTGAACCAGATACTAATGATTCAGTGCAACAAAACGTTTTTACCAGCCACATTCCCAAAATTTATGATTACTCGAGCATTCAAGATGTTGGATCCTTGTCTTTAGCCAAACAAATGGATTTGCTACGTGCAGAACAAACTACCCATTGTTCTATTTTTTATAAAAACCGTCACAAAAATGCTAAAGATTTCAGACCTGATTTAAACGCTTTATGTTGTGATGAGGATTTGCCGAAGAATGAATTGTTGAAGCAATGCGGCACTTCATCTAGAGAAGAGCAGTTTTTTGTTGACTTGCAGAAAAATAACAGAGATATTTCAACAGGGAGCTCTTTTGATCCGAATGACTCAGTTTTGCTGCCAAAGTCAAAAATCATTACTGAATTGACCAATTCTAAGCCAGATAGATCAAAAACTAACAATGAACATAATGACGAACACACAAAGTCATCCTCGGTTTATTCTCGGAAAAGATTTGCGCATTCACCAAAAGATTTGCAAAATAGTGCTTTTGCAACTCCTCAACTGGAAAACGGGCTGGTCAACACAAATAGAGACATTTATGATGTGAGACACATTTTGAAGAAAGTTCCTGGTGTTTCAAAGGAGGATTTGAAATTTTTTTTGGATGAAAAACTTAATGTTTCTGCTAATAATTTGCGCCAGTCCAATATACCTGCTTTCCCACTAAACAATGAATCAAACAGAACTTTTTCAGTCAATAAAGATACTAGCAACAGGGACAAAAAACAAAAAATATTGAATTTTTCTCAGTTTGCATCAGATGCTAAAAGAAAAATAAAATTTGGTGATCGCGAAAGACTTGTTTGCGAAATAAGCAATCTCAAGCCTGCTGCTTTTGGCAATGCTTACAAACAAAACGAGGCCTTGCCCATCTTGCCCAAAGCTAACCATTACGGTCACAAAAATCTTTCTTTTAAGAATGATACCGTTCCTCTGGTGCAAAAACATTTAAAGAATCCAGACAGAAAATCCACTCACGTAGCAAACTTAAAAATGTACTTTGATGAGCAAGAAGATGACTCTAAATTTGGCGATCTTTTGAGTATTTTGAACGAGGAACAGATCAAGCAGCAGTACAAACTACTGAAAAGGGATAAAAGAGATGTGGCAAAATTGAAAAACTGCAAGAAGCTAGCGTATTTGTCTTGCCTGGAACGTCCACTTCAAACAAGCATGCACAACCACTCAACCGCAAATCCCACAGCAACATCTGTCAAAGGTACTGAAAGGACTTTGAGAAACGATGCTTTTAAGCATTTATGTACTGATTTATGCGCTTTAGACTCGTTCAGGTTTTAAAGCATTTGCTCACTTAGGCTCCAAAGCCACCACTTACTTAGACTGGTATATAAAATTAGGTACATGACGTCGGATCGTCAAAGCATACAATCTATATATATTAATTAATTAATTAATTAATTAATTAAAACTGTAGATTTTTTATTAAACTTATAATCTCCGCAAAACACAATCATTTCATACGAAACCCAGCCATTTTTAGGCAAATGTATTTTTAGCACATCCGGGTTCCTGCCTTTCTTTGGCATTCCTTCTGTTTTTCTGTCTTTTTTTTTTTTTTTTTTCATTTGTGATTTGTGATTTCCGTGTTTATGAGGCTTGGCTCGCGTCGTTTTTTGCGGTGGACATCAAGATAACAAGGAGCTGTCGGGGGTGTTTTAGTTCCTGGAAAATAGGGAGTTCAATTTTAACTCAAGGCTTGGAACTTCCCAATTATAAAACTATTAAAAGAAGGAAAAAGCAAACAACGCTAGTTGATATAACAAACTCATACCTTGCAACAGCTAAAATAAGACGCAAGAACGAGTTTACAATCAACCACACATCACAACAACCTTGAGAAAAAAAAAAAAATCATCATCATGAACATTGTCAAATTACAAAGAAAATTTCCTATTCTTACTCAAGAAGACCTATTCAGCACCATTGAACGCTTCAGATCTTTAGATATTGACGACAAGGGCTGGATTGCTAAACCAGAAGCTTTGGAATCCGTTTCTGCATCTGGAGAAGCCACTTACGATCAGGCAAGACAAACTTTGAAGGAAGTGGAGGTTGATGCTTCTGGACACGTTGAGTTGGACGATTACGTTGAATTGGTGGCTAAGTTGAGGGACAGCAATCAAGGTGGGGGTGCTTCCTCTAGTAACGCTGCTCCAAAAACCTCTTTTCCTGGATTGAACACCACTGAAAGGATTGCTGTTTCTTCCAGCAACCCTAGCATGTTACAATTGAAAGGAACCGGGGCGCAAGCTAGAATTGTTGTTGGAGGGTCTCAATCAGGGACTACGCATACTATCAACGAAGAAGAAAGAAGTGAGTTCACCAAGCATATCAACAGTGTTTTGGCAGGCGACTCTGATATTGGCGACAGACTACCGTTTCCAACAGATACTTTCCAATTATTTGACGAGTGCAGAGATGGTTTGGTTTTGTCAAAATTAATCAATGACTCCGTTCCGGACACTATTGATACAAGAGTTTTGAATTGGCCTAAAAATGGGAAATCTTTAAACAATTTCACTGCTGGTGAAAATGCTAACATTGTGATCAACTCTGCTAAAGCCATTGGGTGTGTCGTTGTTAATGTCCATCCAGAAGATATCATTGAAGGTAAAGAACATTTGATTTTGGGTTTGATTTGGCAAATCATCAGAAAAGGGTTGTTGAACAAAATCGATATTCAGTTACATCCGGAATTGTACCGTTTGCTAGAAGATGATGAAACATTGGAAGAGTTTTTAAGATTAGCTCCAGAAAAAATTTTGATCAGATGGTTCAATTACCATTTGAAACAAGCTGGTTGGGAAAGAAGGGTTACTAATTTTTCAAGCGATATCAAAGATGGGGAAAATTACACAATTTTATTAAATCAATTAGCTCCAGAATTGTGCTCCAAACAACCATTGCAAACTCAAGATTTGTTGACCAGAGCGGAACAAGTTTTAGAAAATGCAGAAAAATTGGATTGTAGAAAATATTTAACAGCAAAAGCATTGGTTGCAGGAAATCCAAAATTGAATTTGGCCTTTGTCGCTCACTTATTTAACACCCATCCAGGTTTGGAACCAATTGCTGAAGAAGAAAAACCAGAGATTGAAGAGTTTGATGCTGAAGGTGAAAGAGAAGCCAGAGTTTTCACTTTGTGGCTAAACTCTTTGGATGTGGATCCTCCAATTGTTACATTATTTGAAGATTTGAAAAACGGATTGGCACTATTACAAGCTTACGAAAAAGTTATGCCTGGGGTTGTAGACAAAAGAAGAATTAATAACAAACCCGCCAATGGGAATGAATTGTCAAGATTCAAAGCTTTGGAAAATAACAATTATGTTGTTGATTTGGGTAAAGAAAATAAATTCAGCTTGGTGGGGATCGAAGGTGCCGACATTGTGGACGGTAACAAATTATTGACCCTAGGTTTGGTTTGGCAATTGATGAGAAGAAACATTGATTTAACCATGCAACATCTATCCAAGGGCAAAACCCTATCAGATGCGGAAATTCTTTCCTGGGCCCACGCTCAAGTTGCAAAAGGCGGGAAAAGCTCAAAAATCAGAAATTTCAGCGATCCATCTTTATCTAATGCCCACTTTTTGTTGGATGTTTTGAATGGGTTGGCTCCAGGTTACGTTGATTATGATTTGGTTACTCCTGGGACAACAGATGAAGATAGATATGCAAACGCTAGATTGGCAATTTCGATAGCCAGAAAACTGGGTGCTTTGATTTGGTTGGTTCCTGAGGATATCAACGAAGTTCGTCCAAGATTGATCTTAACTTTTGTTGCTTCGTTGATGGCTTTAAATAAATGATGTTGTACAAAGACTTTTGTTTCTTTTGCACTATTGTTGTACTTAAATATTTTTTAAACTAAACCTTTTGTAAAAAAATGCTTTACAGTTATATTTACATAGGAATTCTTGTATTTTTAACTTGATCCTTCAACTTTTCATCCCATTCGTCTCTCAAAGTTTCAAAGTACTTTTTAATTTTTTCCAAGTTATCCACTTTGATTTTTTCCTCCTTGATGTACTCGACACCTTTTCTGGTGGTTGCTGATCCATATTTGATATCTTGGGATGGTAGCAGCGAATCATCTTTGACTGCAATATCAATTGGAGCGCACGCGGCTTTGTATCCGTCAATATTGTGCCAAGGAGAACCCATCCATCTGGCAATGTAGAAAACAAACATCATACCCAAGTATGTGAAAATATTCAAATATTTGAAAAAAGAGGCACTTGCAAATATACCAGGATGGGTCAAATACTGTTTGATGCCCCTCTTGTTCAAGTCCTTATACGTGGCAAAATGCAACAAATCAACTAGCCTTTTTGAACCTTCGTAAGACGCGTCACTTTCTAGCAACTGTAAATCATCAGGGTTCAAATACTTGGCCTCCCCCATCAAACTAGAGATCCAAATAACTCTACACTTGCCCTTTTCCAAAATTGGAAGAAGTTTTTGTATGAAATAGTAAGGTCCAAAAACGTTTGCTTCAAAGACCAATCCCATCCCATCTCTTGATTTTACCCCAACACGTTGTATTTTGTAATGTGGATTAGTTACACCTTCAATTGGGTCTGTACAGATTTCTTTGATGGCGCCAATCCAGTCAATACCATCATATACACCTTGGGCAGCATTGATAAAAACGTAGTTGATGGCAGTGTACTTGTCTTTTAACGTTTTGATAGCATCCAAGATGGACACCATATCTGTGAAATCCACCAGCAGATACTCAAAGCTCAAGACTCCCGATCTTTCCAGTTGAGAGTGAAATCTGTTAATTTTTTCAATGCATTCTCTGACACGCGATAATGTTCTGGAAGTGACCACTAATGTCAAATCTTCGTGTGCTGGAAGCCTTTCCAACAATCTGTAGGCGAGGTTTAGCCCCAAGTTACTGTTGGTACCTGTAATGACTGCAACTTTCATTGTTTGTTTGAGCTTGTTATTTTTTTTTTTAGAGCCCCTGGGTTGTTTAGATTGGCTTACTTGGCATATTATATCAAAATGAAAATCAGTAAATCAGTAGTAGAAGTACATCAAACGTGAATAACTTGCAATTTCAGCAGATACTATCGGTGCAAAATACACTCGAATAAGTTTGAGCGCATTTTTATTCTGACTTTTCATGTTTTAATAACGGAACGAACCGGTTGGAGCACGCCCGCACGCAAAAAAAGCGAGCCGGTTAAAAGAAAACCCGCAAACAAAGTAAATGTGGATCTCATTGCCAATAAGAGATTAACAGATATATGTTAAACGATCAGAAAGATCAAGACAATTTCTTTTTTTATTTAGGAAAGTTAAAGAAAAGAAGACCCGAAGCTATATATATATATATATACAAATGTAAACTTTTGCTTGCTTTCAATAGCAAGAAAACTCTTTCTCACTCTTCCCCGGTCTCTTCGAAGCTGACACAACGGCATCCACAACCTGTTGGACATTCCGATTCCTCTTTCCACCACTGGTTGGAACATCTTGCATGCATGATGTGTTGACACAAGTTGCATACAAACAGCCTTCTTTTCACAGGGGTGCTGCAAAAGCAACAGTTGTGAATTTCCGCATATGTGTATGCAGCGTGTTGGCCAACGCTTTGGAAAGGACTCACAAAACGAGAATCAACGCCTTTATAAATGTCGCTGGTTTCACTTGTCTTCAACGAGTTGATGAATCCAAGCTCTGTGTTGTGGTTTATGTTAAATTTCAAAATTTTGACTCTATGCACTGGAAGCCCCCATAAATACAATAGTTCTGCATATTGCAACCTAAAACTTCTCAATTTCTCTTCGTCCCTTGGGTCCAGCAAAGAAGCAGATGAGCCGTTTGACAAATCTGAAATTTCAGTGGCCAGCACCTCAACTTTCACATCAGGCAGTATATTGTGGACGTCATCAAATTGATTGAAATAGTTAGCATTGGGTTCTTCCAAAGAACTTCTTGCCATTGAGGTGTGTCTGCTAGTACTTTGAGAACGCAGCATTGGTTCTTTATGATTGAAATAATTTTCAGAGCGAACAGATGAGCCGTCAAAATGTGCATTTTGCAAATGGATTGAAGAGGCATATCCCATGGGTGTTGATCTGCTGCTCGAAAAATTTCGGCTATCGTTTTCATAAGATATAATGCTTTCAACCATGTCACTATTCACTTTTGTTTGCAATTCCTCAGAAATACCAGGCGTAACAAGCAAACAGGCAAGCATCGCCAACATTTGAATATTTTTGGTGAGTTCAAAATAGGCAATGATTTGTTTTATGAAAACCTGTCCCCCGTATTGATCAAAACACCAGTCTTGATGATTAAAGATGTCTTTTGACTGTGAGATAAGCATGTCGGAAATGATTTTCCAACATGTGGATATATCGCTGAACCCAAAACTCTCCGCAACAGAAGCGTTGTACTTACAAAGTACCTCGGGTTCTTCACCCATAAGCCTGTAGTTTAAAGCCAGGTTCAAGCTATCTGGTATAACATGCGAAAAATCACGAACACAAACTATGTTTTTACCAACTTTAGAAGATTCAGCTGTTTTCTCCCCTTCACTGTATGCTTCTGACACGGAATTTGCCCGCATGGATATAATTGGAATTTTTTTTCTAAAAGTGATATCGTTATTCAAAATATCGTCAAAATCGTCTTCTTCAGAGCTTTCGTCCTCCAATGAGTCGTCAGTATCAAAATCAGAACCACTACTGCTGTCGAGCGTTTTTTCATCATTTTCATCAGGTTGCTGCAAAGTTTCCAAGTATGTTTTTGGGCGTGGTTTTGTCTTGTCGGAAGTGCTTGTAATTCTTTTGTCACTATTCTTATTGGAGCTTTTCAACTTACCAAAGCTTCTAACTCCATTAGCGCTAAACTTGAAAAGCTTTTCTTTAACTTTTTGTTGTTTTTCAGACTTTGAAGATGAAGCAAAAAAACAAAGTAACTGGCCTTGTGCTGTCCAGACTGCCCCACATCCCTTGGGAACAGGCGTACTGTCAAAGTCCTGGCCTCCTAATGTCTCAAAATGGTTCTTGTTGTTTTTGCCTCCTAGTTCAGCAGTGGTTTCAAAATCTTGTTCGAAATGTGTGCCCGAGTCAATGCTGCCATCACTGTCTGACATGTTTCTTGTGTTTTCTGAAAGTCCGAAATCATCATCTAGTCCTAATTTCTTCATGATGTCGAAGTCAACTAATCCTTCGTCTTCCTCATCCAATATAGTCAAGTCGACATTCTCCCCCAATAAAAACCTCAAACAAGGCTCTAAACAGTATTTTTCTTTATTGGTATATTTGATGGCAATATCGCTCAAAGTTGTTTCGAGCTCAGTACGAGTTTCTTTTGTAAACTCTCTATTTTCTTCAATATGAAACTTGGGGTATCTGCCTTTTCTTGGATAACCTTGAGGAAAATCTGCTTCCACCCTCAAAAAAACTAGCTGTTCCTTGTTGGATGGTCTATTCAAAGTTATCACCAACTCACCGGTGGACACAGATATTTTTTCAAAATTCAATTTTGAAAATTTGTGACCCACACCACTGAATTCTTCACCCAAATTTCTATATTCGGCAGAAGCAAGGTTATATCCGTTGTCGCTGTATAGTAAAGTGTTTGCCACTTGACCACCGTTATCATCGTCATTGTTTACTCTTACACCGCTTAGCCATGCCAAATGATCAATCCTATCCGCTTCGTTGGTGTTTCTGCCTCCCGGTACAGTTGAAACAAAGTGCTCTTTCGGATATCTATACGATGCATCGGTTCCTATAATCTTTGTAAATTCTTCTTTGTCTCGGTATTGAATAGGCTCTTCTCTATAAGAATGGTATGAAAAGTCAGGCAGTGGTGAAGGTAGCTTCTGTTTTCTCGAAAAGTTGACTTTTTCATATACAATATCTGGGATGGGCCATAGCCGTAGGTCGGAATCGTTTGACCAAGAAACTAATTGAAATTCCCGATCAGCAGTAAGCGAGTTTTCACTGTGCCGTGATCTCCATAAAAAATCTGTTACTCTATCTTTGTGACCTTTGAAAACGTAAATCGGCTGTAATTTAACTTCTTTGTCGTCAGTTTCAAAGAACTCGTGATTCATCAAGTATATATTGTTCCCACCTTCAATCATTGGAATCACGCAAGAACCATCGCCAAAAGGTAAAAAACGACCTCTGCCGACCGGAAAGTCTGTTATGACCGTTTTAGTCGGTGTCGCACAAGCAGCTGTGTAATCCCAGTATTGAACTGTTCCATCATTGGAACTCGTCATGATCCTGTTTTTGCTTGATGGATCAAAACTGATGTTGTTGACACTGCTAGTGTGTCCATGCATTTGGAAAAGTGGTGTAGTACCCTTTCTCACATCCCACATTGAAACGTAGTTTCCGTGCGACGATGCAATAAGGTTTGAATCATTCGTGCTCCATTTTACTTGAGAGGCTCCTGCTCGCCAGTCTGCGGTCTTGTAGTAAGGTGCTTGAGGACTTCTCATGTCCCATGCTAACACAGTTGTGTCAATGGAACACGTTGCTAGTATTTCGGGATGATCTGGATGAAAGTTGATATCTGTGATGGCTCTGGAATGCCCATGCAAAACATGCTCAATGGCGTCGGTTGAGCTTCTGGCTAGATTCCAGACCATTGCTTTTTGATTGGATGTGGATATCACCCAATATGGCTTGCTTTTGTGAGGAGACCACTGGACATCGGCAACTTGCCACGACGTCAAATGTCTAAGTAATCTTGGCGGTTGAAAGGGATCATCAAGATCAACTATCAGTAAGCCTTGCTTGCTTGCTAAAACAACATCTCTTCCAGAGGGATTGATGGAAACGGCATTGACTCCGCCGTCTACCCTCAACGAAAGAGATTTTCCAAAAGTCGAGGAAGTAAAAGGATCCTCACCAACAAAACCGTTCTTCATTTGCTAAACTTTTAGCTTACCTTTGCTTGGCCTGTGATTTTGTATTTCGGATGCCATCAGATGTTTCCACTCGTTGGCTGTCAATAAAGTGCTACAATGGGATCTGTACTTCCTCTTCCGCAAGTGCGGTAATAACAACTAATAGTCTGTGGGAAAATCTATTTCAAAAAACGTGTCACGTGCTGCATATTTACACTCAAAATGGTATTGTATCATTTTTCAATTACTCAATTACGATAAGAACTAATAAAACTAAACAAACAAATGGGTACGCTAAAAATTATATTATACAAGGAATAAACAAAAATTTTAAGCAGTTCAGAAGTTAAGCGCCGTTAAACAAGTTCTCAATCTTCAGTGACGGCATGTAAAATAGGAGCAAAGGGAGCTTTGTACCCTGTCCACTTTTCAAACTGCTGCACACCTTGACAAACTAGCATTTCCACACCAGGAACAACGTTCCAGTTGTATTTTTCCTTTGCCAATCTCATAACGGGCGTGTATCTTGGCTTGTAAGCTGCTTCAAGTAGAGTACTGGTAAACCCCAATTCTTTGAAGTCGTTTTTTTGAAGTAAAACTTCCAACTGAGCAATCAAAGTCTCATCTAGTGGTTTGTCTGCTGGAACACAGCTCACCACCACGGAAAAGTTTTCTTCAACTTTTTTGGCATCTTCTATCGTTTCGACCACTTCAATGTTGTACCTCTCTGGAAATGCTTTTTTCAAGTCATGCAATTTCGATGTTGTTCTGTTGACCATAAAAATTTTGTGGCAGCCCAACTTGTGCAAGGCAAAAATAGCAGCTCTTGAAGTACCACCAGCACCAACAATCAACCCAGCGGTTTTAGGTGGCAATTTTGAAGGAACACCGTTTGCAGTCAAAGAATTGAAGATACCCAACCAATCAGTGTTGTCACCTTTGAACTTGTTGTTACCCAATGGAATAACTGTGTTGACAGCATTGATAAATTTGGCAGCTTCGCTTAATTCATCCATATATGGGATAATGTCTAGTTTCAAAGGAATTGTGACGGCCAACCCTCCTAGGCTAGGATCACTCAACAACTTGGATTTGACTTCAGATGCACTGTCGGTTTCAAACTTGTCAAATTTGTATGGCAATCCCAATACCTCGTAACCTGTGTTGTGCAGGATAGGAGATCTGCTGTGACCAATTGGTTTTCCGACAACATAAAAGTGTTTTGGTGTCAAGTCACCACCCAATTCAGTGTACAAGTGATTAATTTGTTTGACAGTTAGTTGTCCCGGAGCAGATGCTGCAGGCAATAATTCGCTGGTGACTGGAGTCAAGATTGTATTCAAAACTCTCGAGATTTTCCCTCTAGCGGTCATGTTGATTGCGATCAATGGTTTTGAAGTATGTTTGGCTCTAAACTCTTCCAAAAGCAAGTTGTCTTCAAATTTGGTTGCAGTACCAACGAACTTGACAACGTCTGCATTGATGCTTAGTGCTTGATTGTATCTTTCTTCCCATTCAGAATGAGTCCATGGGAATTCACCAGGAAAATCATGATGAGAAGAAATGATTTTTGTGCACTGACTTCTTTCATTAAAAACAGAATTTTGAATGTCAGTTGGTAACGTCAACTCCAAATCAATGTACTCAACGGCTGCTTTCATAGCCATTTTGTACAAAGCATAAATGCCCTTGTAATCTTCATCAGGAAACAAACCGCCCTGTTTCTTTGTTCTTATGGTAAAAACAATTGGAAACGAGTCAGTAGCCATTCTCAAAATTGAAATTTGTCTGTTAACGTATTCTGGACTAAAGTTTTTCAAGTGATCCACTCTCAATTCTACTGCAGAACATCCATAAGTGATTGCTCTTAGTGTTGCTGGATCTTGTGTTTCAATATCATCAAAAGTCAAACAAACAAAAGCAGATCTTTTTGTTGGGATTTTGTCTTGTAATTGGCCAACCATTCTTTGAGCAAAAATTTCAAAAGATTTTCTCAATTGTTGGAATTGAACAGGAGTTTCACAATGAGGTGAGTAGAAAATAAAATTGCAGCATTCTTGATACCATCTTTCTCTTCTGTTTGCAACAGTTCTGATATCTTCCACGTACGCAGGTCTTGTTGGGTCTTTGTTCAAAAAATTGACAGTTTCATCAATATCTCTGTGCAAATGAAGAACAATTCCATTGTCTTTAAACGCAAATTTTTTCAATGCAACCCTGCTATCTGAGTTTTCGACTAAACCACCACCAGAGGAAATAACATAGCCTTGACGGCCTATTTGAGCAATGATGCGTTCAAATAAACTTGCCTCTTCAGCACGGAACTTGTCCCAGCCATGAGCAGCAACATACTCTTTGATAGTTTCGCCTTTTTTGCAGTTGACTCTTTCGAATTCAAGGTCCAAATCTAAGAATTTATAACCTAGAGCAATAGCACACCATTTGGAAAGAGTGGTTTTACCGGCAGCTCTCATACCGATAACAACAACACTTGGTCTTTCTGGTTGAACGTTGTGGGATTTAGTTAAACTAAGATTTGGGTCCAGTTTTTCAGCCCCGTCCAATTTGGCGTGCAACTGAGTGTGCAAAACGTCCCACCAACCTGGCCATGTTTTCCCTGTTGTTTTTCTTTCCAAAATTCTGATTGGAGTGGTTCTTTGCACAAGACCAGCCAACAAAGAGAAACTCATGGCAACTCTGTGGTCATCGTACGTATCAACAGCTTTTGGCACTTTCAAATCAGTCAATTTGTCAACAGCTTCAACTTGAATACCGTCTGGCAACTCGGTAGCAGTAACACCAAATTTGTTCAATTCGGTGATCATGGCCAAAATTCTGTTACATTCTTTGACCCTTTGGTTAGCAATACCTTCAATAGTGGTGATATTGTTACCTGATTCTTTGTTGTTTGTGGCCACTGCAGCAACAACACATGCAGTCAAAAACGCATCTGTCATTGGTTCCATGTCAACGTGTTTCAATGGTTTCAAAGACCCAACTGGTGGACCGGTGACTGTTGTAGAGGTTGCTGTTTGCACAACTTTGCAACCCATTGGTTCCAAAACTTCAACAGCAAATCTTGCATCCCCTTGCAAAGATTCTGAACCAATGTTTGGAACAGTGACTTCAGAACCAGTCATGGCGGCAAATGCCAAAGGATAGGTTGCTGAAGAGGCGTCACTTTCAATAACGTATTCAGGTGGATTGGTGTATTGAGTTTTTGGAATGTGGTATGTGTATGCTTCTGTTGTTGATTTTGTGACATCGACACCGAATTTTTGCATCATTTTGATGGTCATGTCAATGTATAATTGTGAGATTGGTTTCCCACCAACAAGAGACAAAGTGACAGCTTTTTCAGCGTATGGAGCACACATCAAAATAGACGAAACGTATTGCGAGGAAACCGTTGCAGCCAATTCAATTTTCCCACCTTTGAAAACAGATTTTTCAGTGTTGATTTTCAATGGTAGAGAACCTTCTTTATTCAAGTATTCAATTTCTACACCATTGACTCTCAAAGCATCAACTAATGGACCAATAGGTCTTTCTTGCATTCTTGCATTTCCTGTTAAAACCAAATTTTCTGTTTCTTTGGAAGGTTGTACTAATGCTGCAACAGAGGTCAAAAATCTCGATGCAGTTCCTGCGTTTCCCAAATATAAAGGTTCTGTTGTGGATTCCAATAATCCCCCTTTACCATCAACAACAACTGTTTCTCCGTTATCTTCTAAAGAAATGGTTGCACCTTTCAAGTTTGCCACAGCAGCTAGCATATGCTTTGTGTCATCTGAATGTAACAAATTTTTGATTTTACAAACCCCTTTACCCAAACAAGCCAAAACCAAGGCTCTGTTTGAGATCGATTTGGAACCTGGAGGAATGATTGTTTTGCAAACTGGTTTTTTCAAATCAAATGGATAAACCAAGATTTCTTCAGTCAAAACAACTCTTAAATCTCTATCGGAAACGAAATGAGCTGATGTACCATAACATTTCCCAATAGTTTCCAAAAGAACCACTTTTTTTTTAGATCCATCGTTTTTTTTATCAATACTCATTTTACTCAATAAAACATCCAATGGAGTTTTTTTCTTTAATGTCAAATCTTGAAACCATTTTTCATCTGGTGACACTGGTAAACCATATGCACTCAAAATTTTTGATAATCTGGCCACTTGAGTTGGAGATAGAATTCCCAAGTATCTAGACAATTCTGCTTCTTTGATCATTCCAATGGAAACACATTCTCCGTGCAAAGCTTGAGGTGTCAAAATGGCTTCATATGCATGTCCAATTGAGTGACCGAAATTTAATAGATTTCTTAATCCGGTTTCTCTTTCATCTGAAGAAACAACAGTTGCTTTAACTCTGCAACTTTCCAACACCAATTTGACAATGTGGTCCAAAATTGGTGAGATGTTTGTAAACAAAACGTTTTTATGACCAACCAAAGGTTTTTGGTTATTAACAACATTTAAGAAATCATCTGCATTTTCTTCTAATCTTTGAAATTCTTGAGCATTCCAAATAGCAGCAGTTTTGATGACTTCTGCAATCCCATTGATGAATTCTCTTTTTGGTAAAGTTTCCAACCATTTGATATCAATCAAAACAAATTGCGGTTGCCAAAATGCACCAATGAAATTTTTACCCATTGGAGTATCAACAGCAGTTTTCCCACCAATAGAAGAATCAACCATTGCCAAAAGGGAAGTTGGAACTTGAACGACTCTGACCCCTCTCATAAAAGTGGCAGCAACAAACCCGATCATGTCTCCAATGATCCCACCACCAACAGCCAAAACAACAGTGTCTCTTGTACATCCTTGGACTAGCATATAATCTTCGATTTGAGCTTTAGTTTGTCTTGTTTTGTTTGCTTCACCAGGAGCAACAACATATGTCAACAATCTTTGTGATTTTTTATCTAATTTCGATTTCAATTGGGTTTGCAATTCTTGCAAGTATGGAACTTGTTCGACATTGGAGTCGTAAACCATGAAATAAGTGGAACTTTTGCAATCTTTCAAGATTGTGTCCACAATGTGGCTTGAGATGTTGTAACCAACATGAATTGTTTCTTTGCCCAAAATTTCGACCTTGTTGATCTTAGACATCTTGTGTTGTACTTGTTAGGTTTGGAGGAAAGGGGGGTTTCCCTTTTTTAAAAAGTAATAAAAGAATTGAACAAGAAAATCAAGATCAAGAACAAAGATGAGTCTTATTGTAAATACATATACATGTGTGTATTTATATGTATATATATAAATATATATATATATATACGTATACGTTTGAATTGCGCGGGGAAATAATGATGTCACCTCATATTATCCATAAATGATCCTATTCATAACCCCGTTTATAACATAACCTCGATGTATGAATACATTAATTTATCCAAGAATTAAAAGATTAAATAAAAACGTTCCTGTTGCTTGTTCTTATTCGATCAACAAGAAGTCATCAATTCTGTTAATCTCCAAACCTTTTTTTTGTTTTCCATTACAACGAAAACTTTTTTATTGCCCTGTTTAGAGAAGAGTACGATTTCAATATTTTTTTTTTTTTTTTTTTTTTTTTTTTTTTTTTTTCTTTTACTGGTAGTCAAAGTCATTTGTATGAGTCAGAGATGGACAGAATGAGAGAGCAAAGCAGAAAAAGACAAAAAAAAAAAAAGAAAAAAGACAAAAAAAAAAAAACTTATAGCTTTGTAGTTTCGAAAAACAGCAATTTGTTATTGGAAAAAAAAACAAAAAAAAAAAAAAAAGCAAAATTGTGAAAAAAAAATTGAAAACTGTGTGTATTAATATGTATGTTCGGGTAAAGTATAGGAGAGTATAGGAGAGGATAGGATAGGATAGGATAGCTAA
>ERZ794936.496-NODE-496-length-18548-cov-32.416915_pt1 | contig 18548 bp, 8 predicted proteins | sample MGYA00511083_ERZ794936 | MGnify/ENA primary metagenome ERZ794936 (study PRJEB30137, sample SAMN04331409) | food metagenome | isolation source: Y2 must sample point D1 replicate A | place: Australia: South Australia | collected 2014 ... | reverse complement strand
GATTATTGATCTAATGCAACGACGCATGCGTCGCTTTACGTCAGTGACGCACAAACACTTCCATTACTCCATTGCAGCTGGGTAACAACATATTTATATACACATTTCTTATTTAAAAATCATTTCATACAGTAAATTTAACAAAGAAGAGAAAGAAAAAAAATTTTTTTTTTTTATTTTTTTTTTTTTATCTTGCTGCATGACGATTTGACAGTACCGTGGAAAGAAGTCATACAGAGAGAGAGAGAGAGAAAGAAAAAGAGAGAGACAAAAATTAGCTCATTATATAGGTTGGAAAAAAAAACAAACAAACACACAAAGTAAGGAGAACTCAAGTGATTTATAGTGTGTAATTGAATATTTAAACATTGATTTGACTATTATGACTTACAATATACTTTAACAAAAGTATATATATATATACATATATATATAAACTTTTATATCACTTGATCTGATACAGAAAAAAAACAACCTTTGATCTTTATAGAGCAACTCATCGTCTCGTCTCTTTGGTGGTATCTAGGATTCTCTAATACAGTTCCGTTTATCAACAAGTGTTTGTTAATTTGAAGTTGATAAAAAATAAAAATAAAAACAAAAGCAAAACGCAGATTAAAGCATTTCAAAGTAAAGCAAAATATTAAGATTACTTGAGAAGAAAAGTCGAAAAAAAAAAACAACACAAAAAACAAAAGATAAAGCGAAAGTTACATTAGAAAACCACTATTTGCCCCTTTTCAAACAAATACAAAACACAGTTTTCTGTTGAATGACTGATATTTCCAATAAGCATTTTACCCATTTGATGGGAAACACCGGTGTTGCCAAGACTAATACTACTCCTACTGCTAATACTACTTCTACTATCAATACTAGTCATAATAATAACATTAGTTATAATAATAATAATAACACTAGTCATAATAACAATAGTAATAATACATCCTCTAATATGAAATCAGTACTTCAGAGTGGAAACAGTGGTGGCAAAGACAAGATCCAACAACTACAGCCACAGCCTCAAGAACATCTGTACGGCATGAAAGAAAATAACAAGCATTTGGTGAGTGAGATCAACAACCATACGGTACACGGAGGTGAATCAATAATGATGTCCACATTGTCTAATACACCTCCTGCCAGTTACACGAATGTTCGCAAGATGGGAGCGTATCTTAATGGAGATACAAATAGTCCACAGCTTAAATTGGCCAGTGCACAACAGACTAGTAGTCCACAGCTTAACTTGGCTAGTGTACAACAAACCAGTAGTCCACAGCTTGATTTGAACAATACAGTGACAAACAGTGATTACATCCACCAACAAAATTGCAGTGGTATACACAAACCTCATGATGCTCTTAAAAACACCATAAGTATTGCACCGGCTTCTACCACTGTATGTCATAGTCCTTGTGAAAGTATAGGAACAGGTGCGCATACGTTTGTTCATGATTTGGAAACTATCAATAATAACAATACTAATCTCAACACGACAAATGATCAACCAAATAATGTTGACCATTATCAAAACATTGATTCAAATATTGATTCCAAAACTGATGCCAAAATTGATTTCAAAATTGATGCCAAAACTGATGCCCAAATTGATGCAAACATTGAAAAAAATCAACTAGGAAACGAAACTTTTATTCAAAGCCCAAAAAATTTACAATTCACACCAAGTTCCCCAATGCTTCCATCACAACAACAACAACCACAAAAAAGACACAATTCTCACTCGCATGAATACGTTGGAAACTCATTTATTAAAAGAAGACATTATCAGCCTAATCCACCTTTGGAAACACCAGAACCCACACCAGGTGCCACTCCAGATCCTACTCCCAAACCAACCATGAATAATACAATTGATGTGGGAAATGAATATCCTGATACCACCGTTTTAAGTGGAATTGAAAAAATTGACTTTGTAAACACCAATAATAATAATAACAATAACAATAATAATAATAATAATAATAATAATAATAATAATAATAATAATAATAATAATAATGACATTAACAATACCACAGAAACAAGGGATCATGCACACCAGCTGAATATTCACGAACTCAAATCCACTAGTGATAAACAAGATCTCCAAAATAACATCAGTGCCATGGGATCACCTCGTTTGAACGATAACCATATCAGTTCTTCATCACCATCTATAATTGTTGCAAACAATATCGAAACAGAATCTGTGGGAGTTATTCAAGGGGAAAATCAAATCAACCGCGTGTCTTTTACCAATACACCTGTACATGCTGTCTCAACACTTAAACAAGCCATTCCGACCATTGCAAGTAACGTTGTGCCGAAATCACCAACCTTATTGCATAAAACACTAACTCATAACCACAACCATAATTTGAGACCCATTACTCCTGATATCACTATCAATAATACAAATGAGGACAATGTCAACCAGAAATCGTTTAGCAAAAGTAGTAGTTTAAGCCCTTTAGCCAAAAGTGCGATTGTTTTGAACACTCATGGAAAGCAACTAGTAAATACTACTAACAATGCTCATACAACGTCTATCATGGAAAACAATGACACCAAGAACACCGCCACCACCACCACCAACAAAACCGCTGGTATTCACCAGTCTTCTATGGATGATTCAAATAGAAACAGCGATGGCGACCATATCATGACCGATGTGAACGACACAAACGAAGCAGGGAACAACCAAAATCTCGAGAGTGGTGACATTAATGGCAACCGTGATAATGGCAGCAACAACAGCGGTAGCTCTAGTGGTCAAAATAATGGAGAGCAAGGAAATGGGAAAGATAGTAATAACAACAATAATAATAATAACAACAACAACAACAACAACAATGAAAATGGCAGTATAGGTTCCATCAACTCAACGTCCAAGGCGAGCACAAGACAGCTGGTGCAAAAATTACAGTCCATCTATAAACTCATCATCAAACAAGAAAACATTTTACAAGAACGGTGTTCGAGATTGACCAAGTCTCAAGGCGCAGAGCTGGAAACTTTATGGTCCATTTATAGAATCAACACATATTTGGTGGAAAACTACATAGATTTCTTAACAACAGCACTATCTGAAGCACAATTGCCTCAAGATTTGATGATTGGGAAAGAGATTGTGGAAATTTACAGAATCGAAAGAAGATTGTGGGTTTATGGATGTATCACTTTTTTGGATGTCTTGAAAAATTTCATTTCAAACTTTGTTGATCCGCAAATATGGTCTCAATTCATTACTAATGTTTTCATTTCAATCAGTGAAATGTTGATTGAATTACCAGAGTCTTATAGAATTCCATGGTTTGAAAGATTGGGTGATTTGTCCAGAATGGCAATCGCTTTATACCCGAGAGGGTTCATTGACTGGAAACTAAGCTCTGAATACTGGTACAACAAAGCAATCATGTACAACTACGGGCACGGGAAATTATACTACCATATGTCCACCGTGGAACAAAATACTTTGAGTGCATACGTAAACTTGGGGAAATCAGTTTTCTGTAAAGACATGTTTATTCCATCCCAGCACTACATGCAGCTGGTTATTGATAACATTTATCAAAGAGCATACTCTGAGTTTCAAAATAGTGAAAACAGCATTCCTTCTTTGGATTCAACTAACAACATCAGCAGCGTTAATCCAAACAACGGGGGAATCAGCAACTACTCAGAACAATTGGCAACAAACCATCATTTCCAACATCACCTATACATGTCACACATTGTGGAGTACTTGAAACATGTCGAAGTGATTTCAATGCCTTCGTTCCAATCAAATCCGGAGTTACAGCAAGTCGTGACCAACTATTTTGAAAACATGTTTGGTGTTTGGTTGAAAACCACAACTTCTCTTGTTCCACTGGAAAACTCAGATTTTTTTGACGAAAAATTTGTTTTCTTGCAAGAAGGTGAAAAAATTAAATTCTACTTTAGGTGCTCTTCGTTATTTGCACAATCTCACATTTTACAAATGGTTGGGTTTGGTAATCCGAAAAACCCGTTTGCTCTATTGTTTGATTTACCTTTGAGATTAAAAGAAAAGAAAGATAAAAGAGATAAAAAGAAAAACGGTAAACAACAACAACAACAACAACAACAACAACAACAAGAACAGCAACAGGCACAACAAGACCAAACCCAACCTTTGGGCAACGACCAAAGCGCCATGTCGTCTACCACGGACTTGATGTCTGACAGTCGCATGGAGTCAGGCAGTGTGATGCTGGACGACACGGAAGAAGGTGCAAGCAGTATTTCCAGCGGAAACAATTTGGCGGGTTTGAAAAACAATATGCTTGATCCAGAGACTTTTTTCAGCAACTTGGACACTTTCAACCTGCCATACGAGTTTCCATTGAACATGGATGTGTGGGGTGCATCTTTGAGTTATTTGAACAAAACATCGATTTGGTGCTCAATGACTGTTTTGAAAAAATATTTGAAAGGGCCGTTGGTGTGCTCTCTTCCACATTTATTACGATGGTGCTATTTCCTTGTAGCACTTGGTAAAAAAATTGAAAATCTGCCTCACGCGGATTTGAAAATTTTTTGGATTAAATTAATTAGAAAATTGTTTCCATGGAACACCATTATCAATTGTTTGAACAAATTGATTTTGTTTTCACTGAAAAACTGCCCAGATAACTATACGGACGAATACAGCAGATTGTTAGACATGGACTTTAAAGACCTACTTGATTATTACAACAATGAGGAAATTCTACCAGAAGTGTGGCAGTGTTGGGGTACCCTTTGGTTTGACACGATTTGTGAAAAGGATTCGGTGCCATTGAGCGACAATGTTGAGCAATTTGGGCTAAAAAATTACGGCTCTGTCTCTGATTTGTCCAACTATGGTTTAGATTTTGAACCAAAAGATGAAAATGGAGAGTTATTCTGGTACAGATCAATCAGATTGTTAAGTTTGTTTCATGGAATTTCCAACACATACAGTGACATTTTTGGTTTGCAAACGTTGACAACACCACATGGGAAGATTGGAAGATACTTGTTTAATTTCAAAGAGCCAGCAGTTTTGCATGAGAAAAGCATGGACAGTGACGGTGAAACATTGAGCTCGGAAGGCTCATCAAAGTTGATGGAAGAAATTGAGTCACACAACATGAACGACGACATTGCAAGCATCATCAACTACTACAACCAAAACGTTGTCAAGTTACTTGGATCAAAGGGGTTTATTGTTGATTTGAAGGATTTCACTTTGAATGGGGATCGCATCACCTGTTGCATCTACACATCCGGAATGTTGGAAAAGCTAAACATTCAAGGGGCAGACGATTACTCAATCACGACTTTCCACAACAACAAAAGATTAAACTCTGAAGGGCTGGAAAGGGGCGAATATATGGAAACCGTTGAGCTTGAACTGTTTCGTAATTTTGTGAAAGAAAAACGTTTAAACTTGACGGATTCATTTTTCATTTTGGATGCTACTTCTTGGTTGAGACATTCTGCTCGTGTTTATAAAATGGCTATGAACGGCATTGTTAAGTTGACTATATGTTTGACAACTTTCCAAGAATTGAGATTTTTGAGAAAATCGAAAGATAGCACGGTTTCTGATGCTGCAACAAGAGCTGTTATTATTTTGAGATCCTTGTATGATTGCGGGAAAATTCTTCCATTGAGATTTACTGGGAATGTAGCAACCTCAATCGAAGAACATTTGGAGTTTGAAGAAAAGATGACATGGAAAACGCATGTTGACGAGTTTGTCATTGATGCTATTTACAAATCTCAAAACAGATTGGTGGAAAATTATGCAGACGCTTTGATCTTTTTGGTTAGTGACGACTCGAATATGCGGATGAAAGCAATCAACCACAAGATAACGAGTATCAGCAGTAGGTTCATGTTTATTTTGTGCAATGAACTAAGACCTGATAAATCCGTCAGCACCAATTAAAAAAAAAGATAGTAAAAAATAAAGATATGAACAACACCAAGACTGGTTATGATGAATGTGAAGTAGTCTGCTAATCAATAGAGTAAGTATGATTTTCAAACTTTGATTGAATTTTTTTTTTAAATAAATGTTATAAAATTAATGTGTACTTTTAGTATGACCCTGTCAAGTTCAAGTAAACTTCTAAACCTATGTGATTGGAAACCTAAGTTTTTAATTAGTGGTATCTCCATTTTATGCACCATGTTGCGCGATGACTTACAGAAAAACTGTACTCTGAAGAGATATTTATGATTTTTGCATTTCGCAAAACAGATTGTAATGTTTGTGGATTTCTGTGTTGTAAATACCACAAGTGTGTTGTTTGAGACGATGAATCCTGAATGATTAGAAAATGAGGTTGTGTACCCAAGAGTTTGAACTTTTCGATTTTTACGTCAAACTGTGTTTCACTCAAAGGAGTGGTTTCCAATTTGCATTTGAGTTCCATTGCTATTAAACGTTGTTGGAGTGTCAGTATGATGGGTGAATCGGTGTGGGAAGCACTTACACGAGGAAACCGGACAGAATTGTACTGATAGATAGGAGCCTGCAGTTTTGCATTTCTTTCTTTTAAAACTTTCAAAAACGCTAGCTCTTTGTATATTGATTCATTCTTTTTCTTCTTACTGTTTCCAGTAACCTTTTTCGAGTTTTTTTGAAACTGAAAAATGTCTGCTTTTTGTGTATGTGAAGGCTTTACTAAATGTTTTTGTGTTTTGCTTGCACAAAAAAAGCTCGCCAAGGACTGAGGATCATCGTGGAGCACTGGAGAGAGAGACATTATATTCCCACAGTTTTTATAGCCAGTTGGGCCAAGTTTGATCCTGTTGTTTGTGGGTTTCGATGAACGACTAGTGAGATGTTTGTTCACATCCAGGATGCCCAACGGTGATCTTTCTTTGTTTGATGAAACACCACTCTTTTTGGATGTTTGATTGCTGAAGCTTGCGTTTTGCGTATCATTTTGCTTTTGGAGTCTTTTTTTTTTTATTAAATCATCCAAGACATCCATTATGGGGCCAGGTTCTGTTCAACTCTTTGTTGGAGGGGTTGTTGTCAACGATGAACTCGGCAGTTTAATTTGCCGCTTGAATCTTAAATCTTTTTTTTTTTTTGTTCTCGCGTCGGCTGCAAGATGATCAAAAGGGTGTCTGAAAGGGGAAACTTGACAGAGGAGACCTCAAGACAGTTCAATGTTAACAGATAGCAACCGCTCACTGAAAAAAAACTAAAACTAAATATATTTTGCTTATCTATAATGTGTAAAATTGTATGTATTTAATGAGTGTTGCCCAAAACACCGTGAGCCGCATCAAAAAAAGTTCTTTAACGCCTCGATTGTCTTGTTGGGTAAGACATGGATGGAGGCGGCATATTTGTCAGTATGTTTTGCTTGTTTCCTGGACTTCCTGGGCACGGTCTAGCACCTGGTTGCACATTTCTCCCCAAATTAGCGCCTCTGCGAGAAGCCATCATGTCTGACATATTTGCAAACGCGTTCTTGTGGGATGAACTTGGAACGTTTGCTTCTGATTTTTCTAGTGCAGCAGCTGCACTTGTGCTCAACCCACTTGTCTGCGTGTTTTGTGTTTGTTTGGACACCTCTTCTTTTTGAGACTCCTTATCTGAGGCTAACTCCTGCTCAGATTCAACTAGTTTTGTTCCGTCATTCATTGAAGTCCATGGATAAAACCCGGTACCAAACCAAAAATGCTGTACCACGGGGAATTTGTTCAACACTTCGTCATCGTACATTTTGGTCAATCCTTTTAGAACTTTTGACCACTGTTTTACGTTTCTGCTGATGTCGTACAAAATTGGGGAATGTTCTTCAAAAGGTCCCTTTTTAACAGTTTTCACAAATTTGATATTCCAAAAATACAAAATTTCCATGTAGTGGTCGTCCACAATGTATGGATCAGCCAACATGATTTTCGGTGATATTCCTTGGAAATTCTTGTTTTTCACCATTTGCGATGCTCCAAACATGTATGATAGATGGAAATGGTCGTCAAGCCCCCATACCCCGTGCGACCCTGCAGGTTCTAGATTGTACGTCAAAATGAGCGATTCCACAAGCGCACAATACTGGAAAAAAATTGCCAGCAACTCCATCTTTGAGATTTTTTTGAAAAGACCCAGCATGTCTAAACATCCGAGAAACGCTAAAAACGACAACTCGTGTCCTGTTCCATAGTCCAATCTTTCCTTTGACCCAAATGCGTTTAGCAAATAATACTGCAGTTCCACAAGCGACTCTTTGTATTTCCGAGTCACCGTGTCCCCACCCACTGTGCTTTCGTTTGCAAAATCGTCAAGCAATCTTTCAAGCATCAACGGCATTTCTTTGTTTATCTTGTCGTGCCAGTCCCTGCATGCGAAATTCCCAAACCTTGTTGGACCTGGCAACGGTGGAGTTTCCTTTATCTGTGTTGATAACGGTGTGAACACGTATTTGAGTAATTTTTCAAGCACAGGATGCTTTTGGGGAGCGTCATTTGAGATGCATTCTTGAATGATCTTATGATCGTAGGTCACACCTTCAACCATGGAACAGTATTTTTCAATGTAGTAACGCAACCTGTGCAAGGCCACGGATGACTGAAACACCTGTGTAGTTGGGGCATCAAAGATTTTTTTGGCCGGTTTGCTGAATGCTGTTTCCGCAAGTTGAAACTCGTTCATGGTGTTTTAAAATGGTATCTGAGTGCTTCGTTTGTTGTTGATTTCACTTGTTTTGTTTGGTACACAACACCCAAGTAACTTGTCAAGTTATTCAAATCTCGTTTTCACTCTTCAGATTCTTTCCCGCGGGTTTCTGTACGGAAAGGGTTTCCAATTGTTAATGTTTTTTTTTTGTTTTTTTTTTTTTTTTGTTTTTTGTTTCTTCTTGGAATATTGGGGCTTGTGCAAATTGTCAATTCTTTGTTAACAAAATAAGACTTGCAAAGTGCCGATTACCTTAAAGAATACCATTTTAATAGTTGGAGCAAGGAAGAGCCAAAAACAAAATAAAATAAAATAAAACAACCTTCCCAATCACCACTCAACTCAGAAACAAGAAGCATGACCGACAGAGGAAGAACACCGCAAAGAGATTTTGCAGATCAGCATTTGCAAACCCCAACAACAAGCACTCCGGGGGGCAACGTGCAGATTGTGGAAGACGGACTTAACTCGCTGAACCTATCTCCCAAGACCTCCAACACCGCTTGTGGTGGGACCAGACACAGCAGAAGGCTTGTTGTGTCGCCATCTGCGTCCTTGCATAGAACGCATTCGAATGAGCCAAGCATTTACAGAAGAAGCACTAGTAGATCAAGAAGTCGTGGTAGAAGCACTGATCGGACCACGTTGGATATTGACAATGATGAATTTTTGAAAAAAACCATTTTAAGGAAAAACCCAATTCAAAGATTGAATTTGACCCATACTGTGAAGCGGAGTGCGAAAGGCAAACATTTGGACGCAAACAATAGCAGCGAAGAGGAAGAGGAAGAGGATTACGATTATGCCAAAGACGTCAACAAGTATGACAACTCCGATGACGAGGACGACGATTACGACGACGATGACGACAATGATGATGATGGTGATAACAATGGGAGATCATTTAGTGACGAAGAACAGGTGAGCGATATTGAAAACGATCAAGAAGTGGACCAGGAGTTGAATTTCGAGATGGGTTCGTTGGTTTTGCCCAATTTTGAATACAATTTGTTTAGTGTTGTTGAGAATTGCAAACCTTGGCTGGAAAAATTCAAGGCAGAACACGGTTCTGAAGTTGCAAAATCGATCAAATGCGACCAACTTTTGGAAGGCTGCTACAGAGCATCTGTTGTCATGGGTGGGGATCAAAGTGTTTCAAACGATTCTTCTTCTTCATCTACTGCGAAAAAATCGACGATCCCATTGGATAACAAACATTCACAACAAGAATTTGCTAATGAACAAGAAAATGAATACAAAGAACAAGCACAGGAGGGAAAATCGTACATTTTATATCACGATTTGACTCAAGAATGTCAATACGCTTTAACATATGTCTTTGGAACCTTATTGAAAAAGGGGGATTCTTTGTTCATATTGAATATCGAGGGCACTACTACTGGTACTACTACTGGTACTACTACTGGTACTACTACTGGTACTACTACTGGTACTACTACTGGCACTACTCCTGCACCTTCTAACAACAATACAAAAATAAAACCACAAGATTTGGTCAAAAATGTCGAATACATATATCAAAGAGTCAAATATTTATATGATTCATTAAGAACAATGGAAGAAAAAGATATACAAGTGACTATTGTTTCTGTTGTACATCCGTACCCAAAACATTTGTTAAACATGATGATCTATGCATTGTCTCCAGTGTTGTTGATTGTTCCGTTGAGCGTTATGATCACTACACTTGTCAACTATATCAGTACTGTGCCCACTTTAGTTGTTCGTCGGAAGTTGAGAAAAAGTGTTAAAAGATGAGATGTATATATCTTTATTTGCAAAGAGTAGCTTTATTGGCAATGAAATAATATGTATGTCTAATATGATCTCAATAAAAAACCACATTGAAACATAGTATATACATCCATTATACTTTATCTTCTTTGATAGAGTAGTTTCCGTTATATATTACAATGCCTATTAGTGTCTGTTAGTGTCTATAAAGAATGTACAGTCACGTGCTCTATTTTACAAAAGGCTAGACTTCCCCACATCCACACATATTGTATTAATAAATCAATACACGTGACTGTACTTCCTTTTTTTTTTTTTTTTTCATTAACCATACATTATTGATTAGCTACTAAATGATATCCCTTAATTCTACCATTACTTAGTTGACATAACTCTATATTATGACTAAGCATAGTTATGATGACTGAGCATAGTTATGATGACTAGCCATAATTATGATGACTAACAATACGCATTCTCCTTTAAATTAAATAAGATTCCTATTTGGAACATTTGAAGTCCGTTACCATATCCTTAATATAAATAATCAAGTTTATTAATACCCCGTATATCCGAGATTAGTATGAACATAATTTAATAATACAGTAATTACTATTATTATATTCCTTCTTTCTTTTTCATAGTATATACTATAATTTGACACCAAAAAATAATACCGAATGTCCGGATTTTAATAAATATGTTTGACTAATAATCTAATAATCTATAATTATATACGTACACATATACATATACCAAAGAAGGAAGGATAAGAAGGATATTAATAAAGTTTTCACTGAAAAGCATTAGTTAAATGATATATAATATTATTACAATTGAAAGTAGATAAAAGTATATAAGTATAGAGATTGTTGAAACAAAAATATTCTGAATTATACCAATTGAATTCATGATACATGGATTTATGATACATGAATTAATTACAAGAGCAACAGGAAACACTAACAATAACAACATCAACAAAAAGAAAAGTAAAACAGTATGGCCACTAGGCTAGGATCTATAAGAAAATATTTGACATCTAGAAATGTTCTGTTGACAGCAACAATTGGAACATTGGTGTCTACCACGTATTTATACAATAACCATACTAAACATGATGATTTGGATAAATTAAAAAGTGATAATAACTATGATAATAATAATGATAATAATACAAATCCATTTATGGATAATTCTATATCGAAAACTTATTCGAGATTACAAAAAAATAAAAAAAAATTACCATTACCTTCAAGACAAATTTTACTTGAAAAATTAAAAAATAACATTGAAAATGATATTATTAATGATGTATTAATCATTGGAGGTGGTGCAACAGGAACAGCAAGTGCTATTGATGCAATAACAAGAGATCCAAATTTAAAAGTTGTTCTTGTTGAAATGAATGATTTTAGTAGTGGAACATCTTCAAAATCAACAAAATTGATTCATGGTGGAGTTCGATATTTAGAAAAAGCAGTTTTCCAATTAAGTAAATCACAATTGGATTTGGTTATTGAAGCATTAATTGAAAGAAAACATATGATTTCTACAGCACCACATCTTTGTAAAATTTTACCAATTATGATTCCTGCTTATAATATTTGGCAAGTTCCATATTATTATGTTGGAGCAAAATTATATGATGTTTTCAGTGGATGGAGTAATTTGAAAAGTTCTTATTTATTAAGTTCAAAAAATGCTTTAGATATATGTCCAATGTTAGAAAAAGATAGTTTAAAAGCAGGAATTGTTTATCATGATGGATCTTTCAATGATTCAAGAATGAATGTTTCTCTTGCAACAACAGCTATTGAAAAAGGTGCAACCATTTTAAATTATATGGAAGTTTTACAATTATTAAAAAATGAGAAAACTGGGAAAGTTGAAGGTTGTATAGCAAAAGATAAAGAAACAGGGGAAACTTATAAAATTAAATCAAAAACAACAGTTAATGCAACAGGACCTTTTAGTGACCGGATATTGAATATGGATAATAATAAAGACGGATTGCCTGGAGATAAAGATTTGTTACAAAAAATTAATCAAAATAATGACAATGAAAATGAAAACAAAAATGACAATAACAATAACTATGATTTTTCTTCAAATCAAATTGAAAATCAAGTTGCTGTTGTTGACCCAAAAATGGTGATTCCAAGTGCAGGAGTCCATTTGATTCTACCCTCATATTATTGTCCAGCAAACATGGGGCTATTAGATGCAAAAACTTCAGATGGAAGAGTCATGTTTTTTCTTCCATGGCAAAACAAAGTCATTGCCGGAACCACTGATGTTCCATTGAAAAACGTTCCACAAAACCCAACTGCAACAGAGGCAGATATTCAAGACATTTTGAAAGAATTGCAACATTACATCAAATTCCCTGTAAGAAGAGAAGACGTGTTGTCTGCATGGTGTGGGGTGAGACCATTGGCCAAAGATCCAAGAGTCTCCAATACAATCGATCCAGGAACAAGCAATAGTTCTAAAAAACAACCAAAAAACAAAACAGAAGGTTTGGTTAGAAGCCATTTCTTGTTTACTAGTGACTCGGGTCTAATCACCATTGCTGCTGGGAAATGGACCACCGCATACTCCATGGCAAAGGACACCATTGACGAAGTCGTTAAACACTTGTACGGCGGCACAGATGCAAGCGCAAGACCATGCAAAACGGGTACATTGAAATTGACAGGTGCAGAAGACTACTCGCCAAACGTTTCTGCACTTTTGTCCCAGGAATACGGAATCTCCACACAATTGGCAACACATTTAGCAGATAATTATGGAACAAACGCCAGTGTGATTTGCGAAATGTTTAAAAAAAACCCAAGACACGCATTGCCACTACAGTTTGGGAACCCGAACTTGACTTTGCAAGACGTTGATTTCAAAACTTTTGAATACCCATACACAATCGCTGAATTGCAATACGCAATGGACTATGAGTACGCGAGAACACCCTTGGATTTCTTGTTGAGAAGAACAAGGTTTGGGTTCTTGGACACAGCAAAAGCATTGAGCGCAGCCGAGGGTACAGTCGAATTGATGGGAGAAAAGTTGGCGTGGGACAAAGAGTTTAAAAAAAGACAGTTGGAGTACACCACTGCATATTTGAAAACATTCAATTACCACACGAGCGAACCAAGTGTAGCATAGAATGAGTGCCTTTACACTAATGAACTTTTAAACGACAAAAGAAACCAAGTTGACTTTGCACTGCATTTTTAAAACAAAACCAACATGCAATTAAAAAAACAAAAAAAAACAAAAAAAAAACAAAAAAAAAACGGCAGCTTGTATTTCCAGTACCGCCCATTTTGTATAATATTCTCATTTAATCTTAATAGTTAGCAGTGCTTTATAAAATTAATAGATTTTTTTTTTTGCAAAAAAGAAAATGACTTATTTGTTAGAATTAGTGGCTAGCCTTACATGCAAGTTGTTGTCTCTCAGGATCAGAGCTGGCCCTTGATGTCAATCGACTTGGACTTGTCAAACGTGGTCCACACACTCAGCGCACACTCTTTGCAATTAATTACCGAGTTGTCCGACCCGTCTGGGTTTTGCTGCAGTTTCACACTGTGCAAAATGTTCAGCTTATGGAAAAATTGCAAAAGCTGCTCAACATCTGTAAACGCTAGATACTCAAGCAAGTACCCCAGCAAAAGAGTGTGGCAACTGCGCGCCATGTAAGCAAAACTCTTGAGCCTCATATTCTGCAAAAGACATTGCTCAACAAAAAGCTGCACAAGAGAAATCTCGCTGGGTTGAGACGGCAAGTCGCGATTCATACTGGAATCGTGCTTGCATACTATCTTGTACAACTTGAAAAAACCATGGTAATCATTCGCCATGATGCAGTCGTTGATTTTCAAAGACACTTTGATTGCAAGGTTACTCAAGTCAATATCCAAGCAATGCTCTTTTTCGTCCACGGGCTGACCCTCTTCCAAAAGCTCTTGTCTTTCCTGTTTGTGCATTAGTGCCATGCATTTCAACTTTAAAACAGAGTTGAAATCCTTCATCATCACCCGGTAAAGAATCAAAAAGCAACAATGCTGGATGTAAAGACTCGAATGAACCATGCCCAAATGCTTTCCAAACAATGAAACAAGCGAAGTTTGACACTGGTTGAACTCCCCTAAATCACCATTTTTCAAAGCAATCTCTGCATGCTTGCTATACACTTGAATGGTAAATGGTGTTTCGATCAACTGAACTTTTAAATCCTGTCTAATAGATTTAAATTGGTCACAAAAATATTGGTACGTGGCTTCCCCACTTTTATACTTGCTCAAAACGTGCTCATACGAGTGAAGCAAAACTTGCACGGGCCTGATATTTTCTGGTCTTGCTTCGCTTGTCAATCTTAGGAAGGATTTTTCCAAGTTCATGTTAGTTCCAACTAAAGGCGCGTTTTTGTCGTAAAATGCGGCTTTGCTGGAAATCTTATTAAGGTTCCCATAATCTTCTTTGTAAAAGGGCAATGCATGGTTGTTTGGTGTAGGCGATGGAGAAACAGACGCTTGTGGTATCTTGAATTTTTCCAGCCTAGCCTTTTTTTTTTTCGCACTCTTACTAAGCTCAGATGTATTGTCTTCCATGCTTCTCTTTCTGTTCGACTCGAAAACTGGTGGTTTTGATTTATTCATGGTTTTCGTTTCGGGCTTTTGACTTTCAGGCAGCTTCATCGCAGCTGTATACTGATAATTGTTAGTATTTATTGGGTCCACTGGAGCAACATAAGCTTGAGACATGTTTGTAGATGGCGAGGGTATCTTCATATTCAAAGAACCCTCAGGCTCAGAGTTTATACTATGTGACAGAGGCTCTGGCGTTCCAACTCTTTGAACATCTGGTGTGTTTTGTAAATCCATCAATGCCTCTCGAGAAAAAGATTCTGTTTCACTGAGGTTGAATTCTTTGACGCCATCAGAGGTAGAAGGCAGTTCACCATTTTCTCTGCTTGTGTAACCCGTATCTGGATCTAAATTGCGTTTTTTTGAAAAATTTGATCCTTCAAGAACATCGTTGTTTTGTTCAACAAGACTCTCATCTTTTTTTCGGTGACTTTCGTTTAAACGTTTTGCTTCTTCGGCTATTGCAAGAGCCTCTTTCACAAGTTTTGTTGAAGGATTCATAAATGGGAGTCTGATTTCCTCTTTCACATGTAATGGAATGTTGATCATCTGTCCACTTCTCAAATACAAAACACCTCCGATTGTTTGAAACTGCCAATCTATTTTATTAACGACTTTGCAGGCGTACGCTTGCTCTACAATCTCAACGATTTGCGCTTTAATAGGTGGCGAAGCTTGGTCCAAGTCTTTGTAAAGTTTCACCCTGTTCAACCAATTCACAAAGGGAGTGAATACGTGCAGTTGTTTGTTCAATAATGTTTGGTAGACTTGATCATTCCATTTAACACACCTTGCAGCGTTCATTAGAGCTATTGGGGGTTTCAACGGCAATTTTTGGTGTGCCTTCTTTTTTCCCTGTGGCATGGAAACAGCATTGTTTGATGATTTGCTAGAAAGGTGTGCTTTTTTTGTCTTTTGTAAATTTTTTTGGGAATCATCAAAAGGTTTATTTTTTTGGTCCTGTTGTGGGGAATGTGCTTCCGGGGTTTGTGTTTCTTGTTCTTGTGAATATGCGTAAGCATTCTCTTTGGGAGCAGAAGCATCGGGCAAGAGACTATTTGTAGTTGGTAGCATGTGGCTGGTTGAGTTTCCATGCATTGAATTTTGTGATTGAGGTGTTATATCTTCTTGCTCAGATAAATCCAATGGTACAAGATTTTCTGACGCAGGAAAACTGGCAACAGGTTCCGAAGTGATTGATGGAGAATTGCCTTGCTTGGGCAGTTTTTTTCGTTCACTGGTTAGAAAAGGTTTTCCATTGGCATTAAAGTTTGCATTATTATCTGTAAGGTTTTGTTGTTTTTTTCCTTTAGGAGGCACGTTAGTGTTTTGCTCCTCAAAAATTGACTCAGTTTGATTAGTTTTTGGAATAGAATCCGGCAACATGTTGCTTTGTTTTTTTGGTTTCTGTTGCTGTTGAGGGGGATTTTGTTCCTGTTGTTGTTGTTGTGGTTTATAAGGTGTGGCTGGTGTTGTATTTGTTTGGGGTTTCCCTTTACGTGGTTTTTTTTTTTGTTTCTTTTGTGGTACAGGCTGGCCTTTGTTATTTGGAGTAGAACTCAACTGATTTTGTTGGTGATTACCTGTATGCACATTTTTAGGCTGATCTTTCATAGCAGCTTTAGTCGGAAGACCTGAGAAAGGCACATTGGGTTCTGTTTTTTCGTTGCTGCTCATTAGGGCAACAAAGGACGGATGTGATTTGTTAAGGAATTTCCCCTATACTGAGTTTTTGTAACTTTCTTTTCTGGCTTTGAACAAGAACGTCTTCAATAGTTTTAGACTTTGATGTGCCGCTTAAATGAAAAGTCATCTCCAAATTTATAATAATCAATGCTACATTTAAGAAAATACAATAGTTCAAACTTAGGCTTGAACGTTTTACTAAGTTTAATTTTTTTCTTTTTTTTTTTGTTTTTGTGTTTGTTTTTTTTTCGTTTTTTTTTTGTTTCGCTATTGCATTTTAGTGTATCCTTTGAATTAAACAACTTGCCTACAAATGGATACCTACTAAATCATTTCTTCTACAAGGTTGTCCAAAAAGGTCAATAGACCAAGAAAACTTATCAAGAAAGCTGATCAAGAAAGCTTATCAAGAAAGCTCATCAAGAAAACATTACATGGTTGATTAAAAATGTCTGAAACAAACAACAACGCTACAATTAATTCAGCTGGAGGAGATCTTAAAACAAACAGAATATCCGGGAATCACCCTAGTGAAAGACATGTTTTTCATCATGATACTTTGCAAACAAAACCCACATCGCCTTCTGCTAAATCTGTGCCAAAAGGTGGAAATAACAAAACACAAGGAAAAACACCAAATGAGAATCGGTCAAATAGGAATAAAAACAGAAACAAAAGCAAAAAAAGCCTGGAGCAAAATGCAAAATCAGTAAACAAATCAACGGACACACAACAGAGGAACACCGGCATGAAACACCAGAATTTGAAATCCATCGAACACAAAAGAAGCCAAAAGAGAAACACCGGGCCCGGCTCTAAGCATTTGAAACCTATCACAAAAAAATACGATCCTGAAGTTGAACTTCTCAAGGAAAAGCAAAAAGAAGAGTTGAGGATAGTGAAAGCACGTTTGGGTCCTAAAAATTTCCAAACTTACAGATCTTCACCAGATTTCACCGTTTTTGCCGTTTCATGCATGATAGATTTGAATTCACTTGATTTAGAAAAAAATGCTTCAAAACAGAAACCAAAACAGAAACGCAAAGTGAAGTTCACAATCACAGTGCCCAAATTGTATCCGAAAACTTCCATCACCTTAGGAAACATCTTGACTCCTGCTTTGGGTGCAGAAGATTCTCCTTTGAAAAACACCCATGACTGGAACAAGATAGTGACCAACTTCAACACCGAGTGCAGCAGACTGCTGAAAGAACAGCACCAGCCCTTGCTGCAGCAGCTGAACTATTTTGCCGTCAACTTTCCTGCCATGTGTGTGCCCAATAAGGCTTATCTAAAAGCCACCGATTTGAAGAAACAATTGATCGCAGAGTTGTCTTTGTGATTGCTGTTTTTGGGCATGTTTGGAGCTGTTTTTTGGAGCTAATTTGCACTGGAGGGGAGAAAGGGGAGAGGGTGAGAGAGAAGTATTGTTTCAAATCAAATCACGCACCTAACACACCCCACACAGCAGTATACATCTTTACCCTCTGTTCTGCGTTTTATTTATATGAACTTTAAATATAGTTTACGGTAATTTTCCAACTGTCAGTATTTCAACGTATGCGTAACTGTTGCTTGTTTCTAACCACTACGGATACCATCCAGGCTCCCAGTCCGAGAATCAAACTTCAAACTTTCAAAAAACAAAATCAAAGTCCAGCTAAGTCCAAAGTTCAAAGTCCAAAGTCCGAGGTCCGAGGTCCCAGGTCCCAGGTCCCAGGTCCCAGGTCCCAGGTTCACACACTCTCGGATTGTTCCTGAACTCA
>ERZ794936.495-NODE-495-length-18561-cov-33.493029_pt1 | contig 18561 bp, 11 predicted proteins | sample MGYA00511083_ERZ794936 | MGnify/ENA primary metagenome ERZ794936 (study PRJEB30137, sample SAMN04331409) | food metagenome | isolation source: Y2 must sample point D1 replicate A | place: Australia: South Australia | collected 2014 ... | reverse complement strand
AAAAAAAAAAAAAAAAAAAAAAAAAAAAAAAAAAAAAAAAAAAAAAAAAAAAACAGAAAAAACAGATCCTTGATTAGCCAAAAGACAAATAAAGTTGGCAGTGATATCATCTGTTAATCAAACACTGAAATAACAGATGGTCGTTTTGTAAATGGTTTTGCATTTTTAATATGTAATGGAATCAGTTAACTAAGAAGCCATAGAGACATTAGATTCAAGGTTTGATAAAGAGAGCCGTTACTTTAGTGTTTAGCAGCTTCAATATTGATGAGCTCCAGACTTAAAGATTACAGTTATAAGCAAGAGGAAGACGGGGAGCTTCCTACTTTGGTCACAGGAAAAGAAGCCAATTTAAAACAGATACTTCAAGAATCTCGTGCCGATGGCGGAAAAAATATTGTAAATGCAAACAAAATTGCTATGGCAAACAAGCAGCTAAGCAGTTTTGCTCCAGCAGGCGATGATTTACAGAACTGCAAAAACTCTGTGAATGAACCTTTTATGCACAAAAGAAAAATACCTATTACTATTATTACCGGGTACTTAGGGTCTGGTAAATCTACCATGTTATCAAAAATCACCAGGAAGGGATTTACTGACATGAAAATTGCCGTTATATTAAACGAATTTGGTGATTCGAGCGACATCGAAAAATCAATGACTATATATAACCAGCAGCAGCAGCAGGGGGGAACGGAGAATTCAGTCACCGAATGGTTGGATTTGGGCAACGGGTGCTTGTGCTGCTCGGTGCGAGATGTTGGTGTGAAAGCTATTGAAGATTTAGTGGACAGGCTAGGCGACGAAATTGATTACATTATCTTGGAGACAAGCGGGCTGGCCGATCCCGGTCCGATTGCCAAAATGTTTTGGCTTGAAGAAGGATTGATGAGTGCATTAAGTCTAGACGGCATTATTACCGTTTTGGATGCAGAACACATCAACAAAACACTTGAAGCGAAAACCAGCGTTGCCAAAGTGCAAATAGGTATGGCTGATGCCATCGTTTTAAATAAAATGGACAAATGCCATGACGAAGGCACAATCATGTTAAAAATCAAAGAAATCAATCAAGCTGCACCAATAATGAAAACCAAATTTGGGGAACTACAAAATGTTAACCAGATTTTACACTTGAATGCTTACGATTCAGCTACTCATTTGTTTTCGGAAAACAAATTTGTTGGTGAAAATGATTATCATAAAAGCCACTCGACAGGGATGTCTACCATTTGTATTGATTTTCCAATGCTAAAAAAACAGCAACAATATGAAGACTTGATAAAGATCCTACAAAAACTACACTGGAAAAATTTCGGGCTTGACGAATATAATTTTGGTGATATACATCGGACAAAGGGACTAATTGTTGCAAACTTGAAGCAAAATGAAGATCCCACATTCAGCGTCATCCAAGGTGTACGCGACACGTTTGAAATTATCCCAGGGTCCCCTCTCGAAAATGTAAACCATTGCAAGCTAGTTTTGATTGGTGAAAACTTGGACAGAGAACGGATTGAGAAACTGTTGGAATGCTTGAGTTAGTGAGTCCAGAGTGCTGTTTTCAGAAAAGTCGTTTGCAACTGTTACGTAATATGGTCACGCGACACGCTTCAAGAAAATCACCAGTCAGACGGACCGGAAAAAAAAAAAAAACCGAAGTCAGAAAAGACATTTTCTTGATATTGCACAACTTCCAAAGATCATCTCCTTTGTTAACTGCTTATGGGACTACTCGATTCGAACCTTATCGGCACAGTTTCTTACCCCTTTCTTGGCTGTATCTCAATGACATTTATAAATAAAAATAAGCAAACCCCAAAATTCCACAAGTATCAGATAATGGCTCCTCCTTTAAAGAAATTTGTTTTACCAACCATCCTTGCAATCAGCTCTATAGTTGCCATTGCTTCTCTTTACCAGCATAAAGATTCGATTCTGCCAAAAAAAACATCGAATGATGTATCTGATGAGTCTGAAAAACCTTTAGTCTCTCAAACAAACCAAAAACCCAAAAAAATCACTGTTTTAATCTCAGGATCTGGTTCAAACTTGCAAGCAATCATCAATGCCATCGACTCTAAAACACTTTCCAATGTCGAAATCAACAAAGTCATCTCTTCGTCTAAAAAAGCTTACGGCTTGACCAGAGCTTCTAACAATAGTATTCCTACAGCCGTTCATTCTTTATACAGTTACACCAAAGGCTTATCTAAAGATGCCGTTGCCGAAAGAAAGGCAGCAAGAGAACTGTTCGAGCTTGAACTAGCTGACCTTATTTTACAAGACAAACCGGACGTTGTTGTTTGCGCAGGCTGGCTTTTGATTCTTGGCCCAACATTTTTGTCCAGATTGGGTAATGCAGTTCCAATTATCAATTTGCATCCTGCTCTACCAGGTGCGTTTGACGGAACAGTTCATGCCATCGACATGGCCTATGAAAAAGCGAAAGAGCTACAAAAACCTTTCACCGCTGGCTGCATGGTTCACTATGTTATTGAAGACGTGGATAAAGGCAGGCCAATTGTTGTTAAAGAATTGGTCATCGACTCTAGCAAAGAAACACTAGAGCAATACGAAGAAAGATTGCACGCCGCAGAACACATTGCCATAGTTGAAGCCACTAACAAAGTGTTGAGCGATGCCTAAGATTGAAGCGTGTTTTAACGGTGAAAATGCCTATTTGTAAAAACTTTTTAACCAAAAATTCAGTACCGTGTTCATAAGTACATACTATACACACAATATGGGAAGACAGTCAATTGCCACTCAGTTTTGTTTAAGCTACCACATCAATCTCGTGTTCTTCAATGATTTCTGTCTTCAAAACCCCAGTGGTACCTCTTGCGAATTTGTAGCTTCTTTGTTTTTGCTCTCTTACGTTTGGAGTTCTATAGTTTCTTAGAAGTTGAGCGTCTTGACCAATTTCCATGACACAAACATCAACGTTAGAACCGGAACCCAAGTCATTCCAAATACCTGCCTCAATGGCGTCTGCTGCTAGTTTGATAGCCTCTTCTTTGGTCAAATCTTGTTTCCACTCGGATTCCAAAACCGCCATGGCTGCTAACGAACCTGAACCCAAACTTTGATAATATCCAACGTCTGTAGAACCGTGCGCTTGCACAGAAAATAAATGAGCGCCTGTTGGGTCAACACCAGCAACGATCAAGTATGCACCAACATGGCCTTGATATTTGAATAAGTGCTGTTTTAGCATTTGCAATGATGACACAACTCTTGGTTCTCTTTTGGTATATAGAGATTGTAGTTCTAGATTAGACGAAATTAATTGGGTGACAGCTTCGGTATCTGCAGCAGTACCTGCACCAGCACACCAAATTTTTGGGGCAATTCTATGTAGTTTTTCGCAGTTTTTATCTGCAACAATTGGTCCTTGCGTGGATCTTGTGTCGGCAGCAATGATCACCCCATTGTTAAATTTCACCCCAACAATTGTTGTACCGGTAGATGTGGTTTGGAACTTGATGTTGGTGTGGGCCGCCAAGTACTGATTTCTTTGATAGTTGTCGAATGATAAACCAGACATGTTTAGTTGGTAGGTTTAGATGGTTGTTTTGCCACTGGCCTAAGAATGCTAAAAGAGTAAGGTTGCTTGATGGACTATAATGGGTCTAACCGCTTCATTCTCCACCATGCACTTGAGTGTGTACTTAAACGGCAAAGTGGCGAATTAAGTGTTTTGAAAAAAAAAAAAAAAAAAAAAAGGAGTACCAGCCAGGCTGGCGTACTTTTGTCCGACCAAAACACCGATACTCAATATAACCATATTCGGACTTATAATGACATATTCGGACTCTGAAAGTTGATTTTGGAAAGACCAAAGATTTGTTTGTTATGTTATGGATCTTTTAGTTCCAAGGCATAAAATTGAGAAATCATCAAGATCAACACATCAAAACAATATACACATTTTTGTTATACAATGTGACGTGGCTTGTGGAATATCATTCATTGGTTTTGCGAACGCGTTTTCTCCATTCCAAAAGCTCATCAGTAATGACATTTTCAGGCACAGTTTTTAGACTGTCAATCGTCAAATTTTTGTATTTATCAATGGTTAGTCTGAAGGCCACAGGCACGGTCGGATTGCTTCCAGCAAGATGCTCTTTCAAAATTCTATCAATACTGTTGGTAACATGATTCAACCACTGACATGCTAAAAACGGGTTGTGGTAATACGACCCACGATTAGGATTCTTTTCGTTGAAACTTTTCAGCATGTTGAAAATATCGCTTCTCTTGTAATTTTTAATATCTCTCAAAATATTCATATCAGGTCTCTTTCTTATACCAAGGACTAATTCCGTGTTTGGAAGAAATCCTGTTTGCAACCACATTTTCAACAGTTTCATGGCATGGAACGAAGAATACGGATTTAATGGTACAGTACATTTCAATTCTGCAAATACTTTTTCCGTTGGGTTAAGCATAGCGTCAAGTTCCGCTTGCAGCAAAATCTCCTTCCCATTATCCAAAGTGCACTTGTTGTAAACGTAATAATGTCCCGTGCTATCAGACTGGGTGTCTTTGGAAAGCAAATTCTCTAATGCAAAGCCATGGTAACACATGTGAGCAAGTTTGTGATCCGAAGAGTGGATTCCTCCAAAGTCTGGCCGGCCTTCATGCAATATTAACAACCCATCAAATAAAACCAGGTCCATTTTCGTAGACTCGCTCAAAAATAATGAACTGGCCAATGATGTCAAGTGATGTCTTCTTGTGACATATAAAAAATCGTTTTTTTCAGATGCGCTTTTATTAAGTGGGGTTTTGTAATGCTGCTCATATTTTATCAAAAATTCAACAAAAGATCTTGCTGAAACCAACTCATACGGAGAAATGGGAACATAATTTTGGAAACCATTTTCCAAGTTTGAGGGAATGTATCTGCTCAGACATTTCTTTGATAATTTCATACGATCGCTTTGAAAGCTTTCTTGCAAGTCTGCATTGATTACAGCTAATCCTTCGTAATTACCTTCTTTCAAGTGAAACTGGTAGTCATAATCGTGACAATGTTTATCCTTTTTCTTTCTTATTTTGAGCACTGATCCCATAAGCTCCATTTCTTTGCAAAGGACTGGTTGAGATTCTAAGTATGTCCTTGATTTTTCAGGATCGTACTGCTTGAACGAAGCCAATAAACTCTCGGTTGCATGAAGTTCCTTCTTTGCGTGCCCATCTTCTGTTAACGAGAGTTTGCTAACGTCAAGTAGAAGATCATCAACGCTGCTCATTTTTGTGTGCAATTCGTTTTCGGTCATTCAGGTTGATGTATGTCGGCTATATGTTTTTCATGAAGTTGAGGTCCCATTAATTCAAGCAGTTCATATGAGCAATTTGCGAATGGGTTTTCATAGTCACTGCGTGATGAGCTTCATATTAATCATTGTTTTGGAGCAGCTAAATTTGAAAAATTAAAGCTTGTTGTAGGTTTAAATTTTCTTTACGGCAAAAACAACAAGCTTTTCGTCCTGTGTCGGGTATGCCCTAAAAAACATTTTAATGTTAGCATGCCATTGAGTATCAACTGCAAGCTGCTTTATTTGGCGACTAAATAAAAAATGTCAAGAGCTGCATATAAAAAAAACCCTTTTTGAAATAATGACGGTCAGCTTTTGAGGATCTTAGTTTTAAATAATAATGGAATGAATGCATTACGTCAACCAGCCAATGACACAGCATTCTCTGCAAAATCTCATTAACATTCAATTATAATTTGTTGACAGACAAGAGAGCCCACAGTTTGACTAGAAAAACATACATTAAAACCCCTTAAAATTTATTAGAAAACAGAGATGTCTCTAAACAAATACTGCCTCTAAATAAAGAGACTTGAAAAGAAAAGTTGGGCAAAGACAAAGCAAGACTTATATCTTGTTAGCGTTCCGCATTGAAGTTCTCTAGTTTAAAAGCCCCATCGGTAATTACACCTTCAAAAAATTTGTCTTTTCTGCCAATCCGCATTATCTTATCATGAACATCTATATTAAAAGCCATAGGAGTTGTTATTGTATATCCATTAAGGTACGCACTCAATTTTTTCACCTTACATTTCATTTCGGCAAGAGTGTTTTTGTGTAAATCAAGAATCGCATCAAGCTCAGCTTGAACTAAAATTTCTTTGCCATTGTTTATCTTCAACATATTGTAGACCTTATAATGACCCTTTTCCTTGGTATTTGTGTCACTTGCGAGCAAGTTTTCTAATGCAAATCTGTCATAGCATATTCCCTCAAGATTGCCCACCAGAGTAACCACTACTGAAGTTTGGTTTTCCGTTGTGTAAAATCAACAAACCTTTATACAAAAATTAAATCAATAAAAACAGTTTTTCATGTGAATAATGCCATTGACAACAATGTCAATTGATGTTGTCTTGTTACACGAAAGAAGTCTTTGTTTTTGCTAGTGTTATCAATAAGAAGCCTTTGGTGTTTTCTTCACGTATTTTGATGAGAGTTTCATAAAAGACTTTGAAGTACCCAACTCAAAAGGCAAATAGAAGATGTGCCCATTAAAGCCAACATTTAAATCAGACAAAAGATAGTTTTGAGCATAGTCCTTAAAATAAAATTAATGGAGCTTCTATAAAACTTTTGCCCAAGCCACTATTAATAATTACCAACCCCTTCCAGATTCTCTTTTTTTGAAGGCAAAATTTGTAATCATAATCATGGCAGTTGCAATTTTTCGTTATTCTTGTTATGAGAACAGAGCCTACTGGTTCCATTTCAGCACATAACAAAAACTGGGTCTCAGGATAACCTTTAGAGATTCCAAGAAGTTTCTGTGAAAAATCTTTATTTAACATAACTTTCTTGTATACGTGTTTCTTTGGTTTTCCTTTCTCAGTGATGACAAGCTCAGTGTTACCATGTAGAATGGCTTCAACGCCGCTTGCGCTGTAAGAATTCTTGACCTGTTCCCAAATTGCTAACATTGCACCTTCTTTTTGCCTGACGCCGCGAACTGACACACACAGCTCTGCTTCTAAATGTAATCTAGGACAAATGACACGTGCAAGCACTTGGTATTATCCTAAGGCAAAGGTCTCGTGCTTCTAAAAAAAAAAAAAAAAAAATACAAAAAAACACTACCCACCCAAAGACAAACTTAAGTAACATTGAAAAGTTTCACAAAATAAATATCAACCCTGTTTTATTAGGGCATTGTACTAAGAAATTCAAATCAAATTGATCTTTGTTATATTGGAAACATCCGAAACCGACAACAGCAATGATAATACAGGAACACCGGTTTTTATCACCCGCGCAGATCAAAACGCTAGTGATCCCCATTGGCTCAAACTGGACGTCGCAAACTTTCAATGCCTACGTAAACAACAACTTGCAGCAAGCAAACAAGGTAGATCTCCTCAAAATTCCTACAAAAAATGGAAACGAGTCTTTGATTTTTGATCCTAGGGATTTCCCTGCAGGGAAACTAACGTTCGATTTCCAGCTTTCTATATTGGATGACGATGCTGACGATTCTTTGATTTTTCTCAGCGATTTTGAGCCTTTTAGAAAAACTTTTGTTGTTATTGGAATTGTGGATCAAGACACAAGATACGAAAGCGAATTTTTAGAGACATTGGCTACCAAATACCAAAATATAGTGTGTCACAACATTATCAAGATTGACCGCGCGGGAAGTAATTCTGTATCAGATACTGAAAATGGGGTTTTTTCAGAAAACAGGACAAACCTCGAAAATATAATGGCATGCATTGGCGGAAGATTTTTGAACTGCTTGGAAAAATATTACAAGTCCTACCAACATGTCACTTTGCGGTCTCCTGGGGCCATTGGCGGGGACGCCGTATTGAAACCCACACTGAGCACCGTGTCAACCGGTAAACCTCATTCGGATGCAAATTATCTGCAGAGGAGCAAAGCAAACTACAAAATGAACACAGATCAAAATCTAAAATCCGATTCGAGACAAATCAAAATTCTCGCGAATTTTTGCTTATTGTCAGGTCAGTACACCAAAGCATTGATGCATTTTAACGAGGCAGCACTGGAAAGTCATAAGTCGGGGGACTATTTATGGTTAGCGAGCTCTTTGGAAGGGATATCCATTTGTATTGTTTTGCTTGCAGAAGCTCAATATTCCCTTCCGATTCCGTCTGCCGTTGAGCACTTGATATCATTTGATAAACATCTTATTTGTCTTGACTATGCCAGATCAGGAACACCAACGCCTTCATCTAGTGAAAGAAATAGTCTTTCTCGAGTGGCATCGCCTAGACCTTCCACCTCAAAGTTTGTTTCACCCTTCAAAGATCAACCAGACAAAACTGAGGATTCTGCATCCACTTCTAAGGAAAAGCTTCACTTGATATCCTACATTTCCATACCATTGTTACTGAAAATCATAAACGATAAAATCGTACACTATTACAACTACACATTGGCTCATCCTACTGAGTTTACTCCTCAAGTGGTGTACGTGGACACGCTTTTGAGATTTTTGCAATTTTTACAAGCCTCAAGCTACATGGAAAATATAGAACTTGCCTTGAAAAACGTGGTACAATATTCTGCTGATGCATCCGTTTTGAGCAGTTCCAAAGAAGCTTATTATTTTGCTTACGATAAAAACAGCATTTACGACTACACTGCAAAAATCTTGGACTTTGATATCACCAAGATGAGTGTCTTTCAACAACTAAAGCTCTACGTTTCAATAACTACAACTTTCAAAAAAGTAGGGTTTCATAAAAAACATTTGTTGTTTTTGAAAAAAATTGTAATACTTTTGCTGAAGCAAAAGAGACCGATATTTATGGAATGGGAAGGTCAGCCAATCCACCTTTATTTGTTTGAGCATGCTTACAAATCGTTGCAAAAATCAGAGGTGTGGGGTCTGCTTGAAAAATCTTTTCTTATGTCAAGCATTTCATTAGCATCAATGTACAATGACCACAAAAGAGCATTTGATTGGTCCTTAGCAGTTTTGAAGTTGGCGAATCGTTATCTGTCAGAGTTTGAACAAATCAAGCTTTTGAATGAGTACATTTTACCCTCAGAGTTACAGAAACAAACACAATTGTTTGACTACAACTCTGGCGGTCTGCTCAAAGATTTGATGGTTTTGACAGCACCTTCAAAAGAAAACCTTCCCATCAAAATTGCGTTGGAAGAACAGAAAGCTGCAGAAATGCTTAACAAAAATGAAACACTATTTAATCCTTTTGAATATTTGAAAAATGAGGAACATGACGATGGTAAGGTTCAGGTCAATTTATTGTCACTTTTAGTCGGAGAGGAAGCAACTTTGGAAGTAGTTTTAGAAAACCCTTTCAAATTTGATTTGCCCATTACCTCAATAAATCTTGGGGATAATGAGTCAGAATACTTTTCTTTGGATACCTTAACCTTTGAGAGTGAGAGCTGCGTTATTCCAGCTCAAAGCATGGAGACAGTATTTTTGAAACTCACTGTTGTCAAAGCAGGAAGCGGCGTTCTTTTGCAAAAGCTGAAAATTGGGGTATTTGCATTCAAGCCCATTGAGTGTGAAAACATAGAAAAGTTGAAAAATATTAACGGGACCAAACAGCAAACACAGTATGAGTTAATTCCTCATCAACCCGATTTAGCAGTAGCTTCTCCTCCCAAACCGTTAATCATTCAAGAAGGAAGCTACTCCAACATTTCATTGTTTGTTGTCAACAAATCCTTACTTGAAAATGCAAAAGTTTTCTCTACAACAGTAGTTTTGCCAAAGCTTTTTGATACGAAAAACAACAAAAAACTCAACGCAGCTGACCTTTATGAGCAAAATCTTTTACTACAAAACTTGACCAAAAGCTTCAAATTTGAAAAGTCTACTGAACTTGTGAAGAGTGGCGAGAGTTTAGAGATCAAGTGCTTTTTAAACATGAAAAGCTTTGGATCAATTCCAGAAAATTTCGAAGCATTTCAACTCGAAATTGAATATGGGAGAAACGACATACATCCAGAGTATGAAAAAAGACTTAAAATTCCAATTCACGTTTCAATTTTGAAAAACTTGGAGCTAACAAATTTGGAGATTTTACCATATCAACCAGACCAAAACAGTGCCATGCTTACATCAGGTTTTGAAATTCCTGAATCAATCGAAAAAAATACAGAAGACTGGTTTAGATTTGCACAGTCTTGCAAAGAAAATAAATGGCTTTTGTTTTTGGATATTAGAAACACATGGGTGGAACCCGTGGCGTTACGTTTGCATTATGACAACGTTTTCCACTCAGACGAACATACATTGTCTTCAAAGCAGTCCCGAAGGTTTGTTGTTCCAATCACAAACAAACTTTTCGAGGAAAACATAGACTCTTTAATTCCAAACTCTAAAGTGAAATCACCATTGTTTTGGATTAGGGAAAATTTAATCAAAATGGTTAAATGCTCTTGGAAATGCAAGGAAATGGGCGAAAAGGAAGGTGTTTTAGATTTGAGAAAATACATCAGTTTAGCAGATTGCAAAAGATTTACCAATATGATACAGGAAAACAACATTAGCTTAAGTATTGATCCTCAAAAACAACATATTGTTGGAGAACAGATAGGTTTGAGCCTGAAAACGTCTAGAGTGCCTTGCAAAGTGTCATTGATGGTTTTGGACAGCATTACTGGCCGTTCTGTGCTCAATACAAACACAGTCCTGTTAAATGGGAGTAAATCTTTCAGAATGACTCAAGAATGTTTGCAAGTCAGCTTGACTTTCACCGAAGCTGGGTCCTTTGAAATCAATTGTGCGTTGGAACATGGGGAATTGTCTGCTCCTCAAATTGTTTTCGGATCGGAACCTGTTGTCATTAAAGTGTGGCCAAAAACGTGAGACATCTTACTTTTGTAATAATTTTTATGTATAACTTCAATTTAAATGACATACTTGAACAATGAGAAGCCAAGAGTTTCATAAGTCCCGTTCAGTATGAGGTTATGGACCAACAGGAAACCGCTTACCAATTGCTGCCCAGACTCGTGTCCGTGACACACCTGCTATTATCACGTGCTACAAATGTTTTTTTGCAAAAAACTTTTTTTTAGCTTCGGTAGTTTTTTGAGATGAAAAAAATGATTCTTTTGAAACTTTGTGAAAAACTCTTTTTCAATCTTGACTTGATGAACCAAAAATCTGGTGAGATTTTTGGCCAACTTCGTAAACAAAACAAGATAAAAAAAAAGCACCAAGATCATCAACTCAACAATGGGTAAAGGAACACTTAGATTTGGAGGGAAAAGTGGTATTTTACCACCTGCGCGTGCTTTGCTAAAAAATCCAACCACAAAGCAAAAACCTGTATATTTGCAAAATTTGGAGGAAGAAAGTAGTAAAGTTAAAACCGGATACGCTGACAATATTGCTCATCCAAAGGGAACCTCTAGGGAATCTCGGCCTGTTGAATTTCTTGACGTTGAAGCCCGTATCAGCAAAACCATTCCGGAACCGACTCTGGACCGCTCCTCTGGAAGCGCTGTTGCCAAGGCAAAAGCCAACATGGCAGCTTTGAGAAGAGAATATTTAGGTCAATCCTTAAGAAACGAAGAAAGCAGACTTTTAAAGCAACAGGAACTTTTGGAAAAGAAAAAAGAGTATTTAAAGGTAAAGGCTGAAAGAGAACAAGCTGCACTACTAAAGTCTATCTCTATTGATGAAAACTTGACAACTCCTACGTTGCACGACATGATGACCTACTTGCCTAAAGACGGGGACAAAAAAAGAACACCAATAATGAGACAAAGAACTGAGGAAGAAAAAGAAGTGTTGCTTTTGAAAAGACAACATAATAGAGAATTATTGGAAATTCAAAGCAAAGAGAGAAAATTGGAAGAACTACTAAGATTGTTCCATGTTTCTGAAGACTTGATTGTTACTGAAAAAGACTTGAGTCATTACCTTGATGACGTCTTCAAAACGGATGCGTCCTCAATGCTGACAAGACACAACACTTTGCAACAAATATCAGCAAACGAAGAAAGCGAAATGATGAACGGTCTTTTCGGAGTGGTTAGCAGATCTTCCAACTCTCAACCATATGTTGGTCTTGCAAAAACAACAGAATTTGTTAGTGGCGAAATGGAATCGTTTTTGACTGAAGTTCAACAAAAAATCAAAGATCTTCCTGCAGATCCCCAAAACAATGTATAATAACTGAGAAATAAATATTAAAAGATGCGTGTATATAATTGAATCAAAAAAAAATAAAAAAAAAAAATTTAAAAAAAAAAAATAATAAAAAAGATGTCCTAGGCATTTGTAGTTTCAAAAGTTAATTCGTTCGCATAAGTCGATGCCTTTTCATTGAAACGCTACAAACACATATAAGTATTATCTTCAAAACACTTGTATCGTGAATCCGTTGAATCTTGCTCTGTAAATGTGGTCAAAAAGTCGAATGATCATCATTCACTGTCTTCAACTGAAGTAACCAGTGTTATATTATCACCTTTTAGTAACATTCTTCCTATTTTCGTGGTTTTCCCTGCTAGTTGTTTCCCCGTCTTCACGTCCAATGGAATTTCCTCTGCATCGTCCAGCACAATATTCATAAACTCATCAAACCCTGCTATTTTACCTCTTATTCTAAAGTGGAGCTGCTCATAAAGCCAAACAGTGACTGTTTTTTGTTCTTGAAGTTGATTGAATAAGCTATTCACTGGTGGTATCATTTGATAATTTTTCTCAAAATCTCTCAACAGAGGGGAAATTTCAAATTAGTTAAAGAAGTGTTGGGCTTTTGGTAGTCTTGGGTTTCGGTGTAATCTCTCTATTTATGTCCATGTTGATGATTGAGCAGTGGTGGATGAAAATGGAATACCTCTGTATCAAGTCATGTTGCACGAGACAAACAAACGTCTGCAAGAAAAAAAAAAAAGTTGAACGGTGAAGAAAACGCGACAAGCATCTCCTGAATTTTTCAATCTTCTGGGAGCCGAAATCAATTGTCATAGAGTAGTCATTCATCTAAATTGTGCAAAAAAAAAAAAAATACTCAAAGCAACCACAAAAAACATTACTTTTTTCATTATTTATGGGTGAACTAGCCAACATACAAGCGGCGATCCAATGCATGTCTTCTGCAGGGGTATCGCAAGCCCAGAAAAAAGAAGCCACTAGCTACTTGGAAGAGTTTCAAAAAACTTCCGATGCATGGAACTTGTGTATGACGCAAATTGTGTCTGGCGGTCCAGACGCCATGTTACAGATTTTTTTTGCACAAACACTGAGAAACAAAGTGACCTACGACTTGAACGATTTGAGCAGCGAGATGAAAAACCAGTTAAAAACCACGTTAATCAGCTTGTTGTCATCTGCTGAAAGTAAAAATTTGAATAAAATTATTCTAACGCAACTTTCTATTGCACTGGCTCGTTTGGCTATACAATATGTCGAATGGCAGAATCCCGTTCAAGAACTGATCACCTCCCTTTCGAATAATCCGGAAGTTTTGTTAGTTTTTTTGAGAATTTTGCCAGAAGAAACTTTGGACAAAAAAGGGGTTTCATTGACAGACGATGAATTTGAGTCTAGAACCTATGAGTTGATTTTCAGTATTCATGATAACGTTTTACAGTTTCTAATTAGTTGTTTGAATGGTGGGGTGTCCAAAAATTTGATCTTGTCAGCATTGTGCTCCTGGTCTGCTGAGTTCCCAATTGAAAATTTGATCACTGTGGAACCATTGATGTCTTTGGTTTTCAACAGCGTATGTGCTGGTCCTGAGACGGACATGGACGTTTTTGAAAAAGCAGTTGAGTGTTTGTGTTTTATATTGAGAGAGACTAGAGATGTTGCGAACATGAGTTTGGTAGAATCGTTATATCAGAGTTTGATTCAATTGAACGTAACTTTATTGATTCCAAACAAAGATGATCCTGATATTTTAGAAGCTTGCACCAGAATTTATGTTGAAGCTTGTGAATCATGGTGTGTTTTTGTTGCCAAGAACCCTCAAGCTTTCAAACCTTTGGTTGAAATTGCCTTATTTTTGACGGTTACAACTGACCAAGACTTGGATGTTGTGAAATATCTTTTCAAGTTTTGGTTTGACTTGAAACAGTTTTTAGTGCTACCACGTTACAAGCAGCAAAAATTGGAATATGCTGATATTTATACCACTTTGATTACTGGTATCATTCAACATTTGAAGTATCCGATTGATGGATTTGAAAACAAAGAAGAAGAAGACAAGTTCAAAGATTTCCGTTACGATATGGGAGACGTCTTGAAGTGTGGTACTGCAATCATTGGGGGTTCAGGCGCATTGTCTATTCCGTTTTCTGTTTTGAAAAGCTCTCACGCTCAAAATTTCACTTGGCAAGAGTATGAAGCAGCGTTGTTTTCTTTTAGAACAATGGCCCAAGAAGTGCCAAATTCTGAAAAAAATGTTTTACCTCAAGTCTTTGAATTTATTTGCAATGGCTCCAACCTACCGGACCACCCAAAAATTAAATATGCAGCTACTTTAGTAGTTGGGAGATATACTGAATGGACCCATAGTCATCCTGAATTTTTGGAAATGCAATTGAACTACATCTTCAATTTGTTTGATTGCAACGTCAATCATGACAATGTCGATATTCTTAATGCGGCAGCACACACGTTAATGTACATGTGCGTTGACTGCAAAGATCTTTTGAGTCCGCATGTTGACCAGCTGGTTGACTTTTATTGGAAAATCACTTCTATCATTAATTTTGACTCCAACTTTGATATTTGTCAAGGTTTGAGTTCTGTGATTAATGAAATTGGTGACGTTTCCAAGCTTGTTGCTGTTTTGACAACTTTCATTCAACAGCTTTTGTCCGTAGTTACCAAAGACTTTCAAGAGTTAACTGTGAGCAAGAGTAATGGCAGCCTCACCACAAACATTGCCCAAAATATTGATCTAATGTATGCAATTTTTTACGACATTGTACCTAGAGCACAAGGTAGCACGGCTCAAAATGATCCAGTCGTGTCAATCATACAGGAAATTTGGGAAACCAGTTTGAAACCACACCTAGCTGCAAACTGTTCCAACGAAACGATTGTTGAAAAAACCATGAAGTTGGTCAGACAGTGGTTCGAAAAATTTTATACTTTTCTGCAGCCTTTACTTCCTAGTGTTGTTGAGTTTTTGGCCAACGGATATTCCCAGTCAGGACTCAGTTCCTATTTGTGGTGTTCAAGCACAATTATTTCCATTTTTGCCGATTTAGACTCTTATCCTGAGATCACCCCCGAGGTTCACGTTGCAGTTTGGCAATTTGCATACCAACAATGCATGTCTTTTATTGTCAATTTCCATAATTTGAATATTATCACTGGACAGCCTAAAGAGGATGGGGTCCAGTTGGTGCAATACGCCGATATGATTTACGATTTTTACTCTTTGGCAAACGACACTTTGATGTTTTACCCTGAAGCTTTTATCAAGAGCGATTTGATCACAAATATTGTAAAGCTTTCTTTGAAAGTTTGTATGATTGACGAGCCAGACACGTGCAGTTTGATTATCAGAAACCTGGACGACATCGTATTATGGGGGTTCGAGTCACCTCCTATTTCTTCGCTCAACATCAGCACCACTCCTGCTGAGTGGAGAAACATTATTTGCAAGAGCTTGGTTGAATTGGGACCTGAGATTGTAGGGTCTTTGTTGCCAGGTTTGATTTTCCAGTTCCACAGAGACTCGCAAACTGATGTGATTTCTTGTTTTGCCAATTTCGTGACCCTGATGCAGAAAAGCTTGAAAAGCACGGAACTGGTGAACCAATGGGTTTCTATGACCATTGATCAGTTACCTAATGCGATTGATCCAAAACAAAAATATAAAATGATGCACAGTTTGGATGTTGGGTTTAAGTATGATGACATTAGAAGAATTAACAGGGCGGTGCAAGATTTTAGTACTTGGTATAAGCACAAGTGGATCTCTCCAAGGTTGTACAACTAGGCTGCTCAACTGGAAGATGTAAGCAAGGTGCAATTGGAATGAAACGTGAACGATTAATAGAAAATTTGACAGTATTATGTAGATATATTAGTGATTAATTATAATGACTTTGAAATTACTTCGAATTTTCACTCGGCATTTTGGAGGCTATATATCGATTAGCTCCTTCAGTTTTGCTCCTGGAAAAAGTAAATTAGTTATTTAAACGTTTTGGTGGGACAATTTGTGTAAAACGTCGGGATAGTTTTTGACAATTCTGTCAAATCTGTCTGGATAAGATTTCATAAACACCTCTGGGTCATTACCCAAACAGATAAAAAAAGTTGCATCCCCTGACTTGATTGTTTCGTTTACAATGTTTGAAAGCTGCAAAGCAATAACAAACGAGAATGCAACCAATGGAGCGGTGTAACTTCCATTACTGTTGTATGATGGTGTTGTGAATCTCAAGTATAGGTAGGCAAACAATGCTGACATGTATGCTACAAACAAGGAGTAGAATCCCAACGCGATACCAATCAAGTTATTGTTAATCAAGGCATCAATACCCTTTTCTCTCAACATGTGGTATGTTTCCTTTGCTGATCTGATATAGTTTTTCCCGTAGCACGCAATGAAGGCGTATGCGTAATGGTTAAAGTATTGGGCCAACCAATTGATAAAGCCAATGATTAGATCAATAATGAAAAATCCGATAGTGGCCCATTGCGAGTCTGACACAATTGTGTTTCTGATCAATTGAAGTGTGGATCTTGCTGTTTCAATAAGCGAAACAATCAAGGATCCAAAACAAATGGACCCAAAACAATAAGTGATGGATCTTTTGAAACTTCCCCAAAGAGGTCTTTTTGGTGGACCTTGATCACTCTTGGCCATGTAGTACCAACATCCGTACACCCCTGCAATTGTTGTATGTAGAACATTTTTAATTACTTCACTGATGTAGTACCCGCAGAAAAACACCACAACCAAAACCCCAATCAATTTGGAGTAACTACAACCTCCACCACCTGCAGCACAGGCTTCAGAGTTTTGTTGTTTTGGATCGTATTTCATGTATGAAGCTGCAATGACCAAAGAGAAGAAAAACCCAAATGCCCCGGCAACAAGCGTCCCCAAAAAAGAGGCAAACAATGTTGTTGGGTACCATTTTATGACGTCCATCACTGTGGTCAAGATTTCCACACTCAATGGGATTCTCGATCTCATCCCCCAATAACACCATGCCGTTATGCATGTCATTACCAAAAACACGATCCCTGCACTCCAATATCTTAGAGAAAGATACATGATGGCTGTACCCAACCCAGAAACAATGTTGACAATCATTCCAATATAAATGAATTTTTTAGGCCACTTTTGACAAGTTATAAACCCAATGTATGAAAAGATCAACGCAATAACACACGCAAAAACTAATAAGATTGCTGCGTTTGAATTTAGTGTGCCCGTTGAAGTAGAGTTGTAGATCGTGGACCCTGCATCTGAGGAGCTGGCCCATCCGTGCAAGACCAACCCAGCAATGGCCACGAACCCACAACAAGTGATCAAAAAGATGATGGTGAACGGCCAATCGTTGTAATGTGGTTTGTCATCAGGAAAGATCTCTTCAAACGAGTTCCCGATGGGCGCAGTGTCACCCTTGGCATCCAAGTTGTAGTACTGGTCCTGGCGAAACTGGTAGTTTTCCTGGTTGTTGTTGTTGTTGTTGTCATTATTATTATTAGTATTATTATTATTATTATTATCATTAAATTGATTACCACTGTAATCGTCTTCTTTCATAGGAGCATGATGTGCTTCTGGTGGACTAGACATTTTTTGGTTACTTTCTGTTTACTTTTTTTGCATACCCTTGTAAAGATGCACTATAGTAAATGCGGTAAAAAACAAACCGTGTAATTACAACATGTTTAAACTTAACAGAGGTAAAATCTAAATCTCTTATTTATACCTGCCAAACTGAACCAAAATAATTTCACCAAAATATTTTAACCAAAAAAAAAACAAGATACCTTTTTAAAATTGAACCTCAATACATAACCTACTGTCTAATAAATTCACAATTTCACCATTGTTTAAATTATTTGTGCAATTGTTCGCACACATTCACATATTAATTGTCACTTTACACAAAAATAAAGTTTAAATTAATATTTTCTGTAGCATAAATTTGATAGTTACAGTCATTAAAATAGCGAGCATTGACGACTGGCTGGCTGGCTGGCTGGCTTTCAAAAGTCATAATAATAATTATACTCACTATACATTACAACTGCACCACAACTACATTACGGAAAGCAGGAAAAACTCACAATGGTTAACGTCATGTTTCACTTGACAATCATTACATAATAGAGCTAAGCAATTAAGCAATAACAATTTCCATCTCATCGCAACTCTCATTTGGAGAAAAAGTAAATGAAAAATAAACTCTTTCCCATGTTTGTCGATAAAAAAACTTTAACATTGTTGCAGCAGGTACGTAATAGGGTTATTGCTACATTATTTTTATTAGACATCATGACTTACCTCTCATTGTTTATTTCTTTTTTTTTTTATTACTCCGACTGCAACGTTAATGAGTAAAGCAATGGAAA